>Ga0209023_10001152_pt1 | contig 36377 bp, 38 predicted proteins | sample LakOneMetagenome_FD_187468 | JGI IMG/M metagenome (GOLD analysis project Ga0209023, IMG submission 187468) | Freshwater and sediment microbial communities from Lake Erie, Canada (SPAdes) (version 2) | ecosystem: Environmental > Aquatic > Freshwater > Lentic | place: Lake Erie, Canada...
TGGCGCCCGACCGACGTCGCCGCGCGCTGGCCGAAGGCGCCGTTCGACATCGCCCGGGTCGAACGCTACGACCCGCCGATGTCCCGCGGTGCGCAATGGCTGGCGGTCGCGCTGTTCCTCGTCGTGCTGAACGCGACCACGGTGTTCCTGTGGTTTTCGCACCGCCTGTCGCGCGCCGAGCAGGTCGGCGCGGCGCTGGGCATCCTGATCGCGCTGTGGGCGGTCGGCTGGGTCTGCGAGCGCGCGCCGCGCGCCTCGGTGTTTTCCCGCAGTTGAGTGTTTCCGGGCTTGCGGATCGGGCCGGACTGCATAGACTGCGCGCCTGATCCACTGAACGACGTTCAGCCCACTGAACGATCGGCTTCCCCGGAGACCGCCCTGCACGCCACGTCGTCATCGTCGCCGCGATCCCTGCCGCGGCGCACCGCACCGCACGCCGCACCGTTGGTGCCCGCGGTGACGCGCGCGCTCGCGCTGCTGGATCGGCTGGCCGAACAGCGCGAGCCGATGAGCCTGGCGCAGCTGACGAACGAACTCGCGTTGCCTAAGAGCAGCGTGCACGGCCTGTGCAACACGCTGATGTCGTTCGGCTACCTGCGGCGCCAGCCGGACGGCTCGTTCCTGATCGGGCCGCGCGTGATGAGCCTGGCCGAAGCGTTCGTCTCGGGCACCGACGTGGCGCAGGAGTTCAACGCGCTGTGGGTCGACGCCGGCGCGGCGCCGGAAGAGACCGTCGTGCTGTCGGTGCTCAACGGCACCGACGCGCTCTACGTCGCGGTGCGCAACAGCGCGCGGCCGCTGGGGCTGGCGTTCAACGTCGGCATGCGCCTGCCGGCGTACCTGTCCGGCAGCGGCAAGGCGATGCTCGCGCACCAGCCGGTCGACACGGTGCGCAAGTTGTTCGCCGCGGGCCTGACGACGCACCTGACGCGCAAGGGCCCGCGCGACGTGGGCGCATTGCTGAAGGAGCTCGCGCAGACGAAGAAGCGCGGCTACAGCGTCGACGACGAAACCGTGCGCGAGGGGGTCCATTCGTTCGGCGCGCCGGTCTTCGACGCGGCCGGGCAGGCGGTGGCCGGCGTCGCGGTGTGCATCAACAAGGCCCTGCTCGGCGCGGACCGCGGCGAGCGCCATCGCGAAGCGGTGTTGAAGGTGGCGCGCACGTTGTCGCTGCGCCTGGGGGCGAGGTGAGCCGATGAGCGGTGGCGACTACATACTGCAGACGCGCGAGCTGACGAAGGAGTTCAAGGGCTTCGTCGCCGTCAGCAAGGTCGACCTGAACGTCCGGCGCGGCTCGATCCATGCGCTGATCGGGCCGAACGGCGCCGGCAAGACGACCTGCTTCAACCTGCTGACCAAGTTCCTGATCCCGACCAGCGGGCAGATCCTGTTCGACGGCGCCGACATCACGCCCGAGCAGCCGGCGGTGATCGCGCGCCGCGGCGTGATCCGCTCGTTCCAGATCTCGGCGGTGTTTCCGCACCTGACGGTGCTCGAGAACGTGCGCGTCGCGCTGCAGCGCAAGCTCGGCACGTCGTTCCACTTCTGGAAGACCGAGCGCTCGCTGCGCACGCTGGACGCCAGGGCGCTCGAGCTGCTCGGCGAGGTCGATCTCGCCGCGTACGCGGCGCTGCCGGCGGTCGAATTGAGCTACGGGCGCAAGCGCGCGCTCGAGATCGCGACGACGCTGGCGATGGATCCGAAGCTGATGCTGCTGGACGAACCGACACAAGGCATGGGGCTCGAAGATGTCGACCGCATCCGCCAGTTGATCAAGAAGGTCGCGGCGAGCCGCACCGTGCTGATGGTCGAGCACAACATGAGCGTGGTCTCCAGCATCGCCGACACGATCACCGTGCTGCAGCGCGGCGCCACGCTCGCCGAAGGCCCGTATGCCGAGGTCTCGAAGAATCCCGCGGTGATCGAGGCCTACATGGGCAGCGCGAAGACCGAGTTGAAGGGCGCGCACTGAGATGGCCGCGCCCTTCCTCCAGGTCAAGGATCTGCACGGCTGGTACGGCGAATCGCACGTGCTGCACGGCGTGAACTTCCACGTCAACGAAGGCGAGGTCGTCACGCTGCTCGGGCGCAACGGCGCCGGGCGCACCAGCACGATGCGCGCGATCATGGGCCTGATCGGCACGCGCAAGGGCTCGATCACGGTGCGCGGCACCGAGACGATCGCGCTGGCGCCGCACAAGATCGCGCGCCTGGGGCTGGGCTACTGCCCCGAGGAGCGCGGCATCTTCTCGAGCCTGTCGGCCGAGGAGAACCTGATGCTGCCCCCGACGCTCGCGCCCGGCGGCATGAGCGTCGAGCAGATCTACACGATGTTCCCGAACCTGCGCGAGCGCGCCCACAGCCAGGGCACGCGGCTGTCGGGCGGCGAGCAGCAGATGCTCGCGGTGGCGCGCATTCTGCGGACCGGCGCGAAACTTCTGCTGCTCGACGAGATCAGCGAAGGCCTGGCGCCGGTGATCGTGCAAAAGCTCGCCGAGATGGTGGTGGCACTGCGCAAGCAGGGCTACACCATCGTGATGGTCGAGCAGAACTTCGTGTTCGCGGCGCCGCTGGCCGACCGCTTCATGGTGATGGAGCACGGCCAGGTGATCCAGGAATTCACCCAGGCCGAACTGCCGTCGCGCATGGAGCGCCTGCACGAGTACCTCGGCGTTTGAGCGCCGCACGACCGACAACCCACGACCCCCATTTCACCCGGAGACCATGACGATGAAACTGACGAAGCTGACCACCGCCTGCGCGATCGCCGCGACCACCATGTTCGGCGCGAGCGCGCAGGCCCAGATCTCGGGCGATGTGATCAAGATCGGCTTCATCACCGACCTGTCGGGCCTGTACGCCGACATCGACGGCCCGGCCGGCGCCGAGATGATCAAGCAGGCGGTCGCCGACATGGGCGGCGCGGTCAACGGCAAGAAGGTCGAGGTGCTCGTCGCCGATCACCAGAACAAGCCCGACGTGGCCGCGTCCAAGGCGCGTGAGTGGTTCGACCAGCAAGGGCTGGACATGCTGATCGGCGGCACCAACTCCGGCACCGGTCTGGCCATGGCCAAGGTCGCGGCCGAGAAGAAGAAGCCGTTCATCGCGGTCGGGCCGGGCTCGTCGGCGCTGACCAACGATCAGTGTTCGCCGTTCACGATCCACTACGCATACGACACCGTCGCGCTCGCCAAGGGCACCGCACCGGCGGTCGTGAAGGCGGGCGGCAAGAGCTGGTACTTCCTGACCGCCGACTACGCATTCGGCTCCGCGCTGCAGGCCGACGCCGCGACCGCGGTGAAGGCCTCGGGCGGCAGCGTCGTCGGCTCGGTGCGGCATCCGCTGGCCACGAGCGATTTTTCGTCGTTCCTGCTGCAGGCGCAGTCGAGCAAGGCCGAGATCCTCGGTCTGGCCAACGCCGGCGGCGACACGATCAACGCGATCAAGGCGGCCAACGAGTTCGGCGTCACGAAGACGATGAAGCTGGCCGGCCTGCTGATGTTCATCAACGACGTGCACTCGCTCGGCCTGAAGGCCACGCAGGGCATGTACCTGACGGACAGCTGGTACTGGAACCAGTCGGAGCAGTCGCGCGCCTGGAGCAAGCGCTTCTTCGAGAAGTTCAAGCGCATGCCCTCGTCGATCCAGGCCGCCGACTACTCGGTGGTGGAGTTCTACCTGACGGCAGTGAAGGCCTCGGGAACCGACGACGGCGAGAAGGTCATGGCCAAGATGCGCGACAGCAAGGTCAACGACATGTACGCCAAGGGCGGCTACATCCGCCCCGACGGCCGCATGGTCCACGACATGTTCCTGATGCAGGTGAAGACGCCGGCGCAGTCGACCACGCCGTGGGACTACTACAACGTCGTCGCGACGACCAAGGGCGAAGACGCGTTCACGACCAAGGCGGAGTCGAAGTGCGCGCTCTGGAAGTGATGCAGCGAGCGGTCTGACGCGATGGAAATCTTCGGCATCCCGATCCAGGCCTTCCTGGGCCAGCTGCTGCTCGGGCTCGTCAACGGCTCGTTCTATGCGATGCTGAGCCTCGGGCTGGCGGTGATCTTCGGGTTGCTGGGGATCGTCAACTTCGCGCACGGCGCGCTGTACATGATCGGCGCCTACGTGGCGTACGTCGCGCTCGAGCGATTCGGCATCAACTACTGGTTCGCGCTGGTCCTGTCGCCACTGGTCGTCGGCGCGCTCGGCGTACTCGTCGAGCGCACGCTGCTCAAGCGCCTGTACAAGATCGACCCGATCTACGGCTTGCTGCTGACCTTCGGGCTGGCGCTGATCTTCGAGGGCGTGTTCCGCTACTGGTTCGATGTCTCCGGCCAGTCGTACCCGGTGCCCGAGTTGCTCGAAGGCGCGACCAATCTCGGCTTCATGGTGTTGCCGAACTACCGCGCCTGGGTCGTCGTCGCGTCGCTCACGGTGTGCCTGGGCACCTGGTTCCTGATCGAGCGCACGCGGCTGGGCGCCTATCTGCGCGCCGGCACCGAGAACCCGGCGCTGGTGCAGGCCTTCGGCATCAACGTGCCGGTGATGGTGATGCTGACCTACGGCGCCGGCGCGGGGCTGGCGGCGCTGGCCGGCGTGCTGGCTGCGCCGGTGATCCAGGTCACGCCGCTGATGGGCAGCAACCTGATCATCGTCGTGTTCGCGGTCGTGGTGATCGGCGGGATGGGCTCGATCCTCGGCTCGATCCTGACCGGCCTCGCACTCGGCTTGATCGAAGGCCTGACGAAGGTGTTCTACCCCGAGGCCTCGAGCATCGTCGTGTTCGTGATCATGGCGATCGTGCTGGTGATCCGGCCGGCCGGGCTGTTCGGGAAGGAGAAGTGATGAGCGGCGACGACGCCATTTCGCGCCGCAGCCGGATCGCGCTCTGGGTCGGCCTGGCGCTGCTGCTGGCGGCGCCGTTCATCGGCCTGTACCCGGTCTTCATGATGAAGGCGCTGTGCTACGCGATCTTCGCCTGCGCCTTCAACCTGCTGCTCGGCTACACCGGGCTGCTGTCGTTCGGCCATGCGGCCTACCTGGGCGCGGCGGCCTACGCGACCGGCTGGCTGGTGCGCTCGGCGCATCTGCCGCCGGAACTCGGGGTGCTCGCCGGAACGGTGATCGCTGCGCTGTGCGGCCTGGTGATCGGGCTGATCGCGATCCGCCGCCAGGGCATCTACTTCGCGATGATCACGCTGGCGATGGCGCAGATGCTGTACTTCGTGTTCCTGCAGGCGCCGTTCACCGGCGGCGAGGACGGCCTGCAGGGCGTGCCGCGCGGCAAGCTGTTCGGCCTGCTCTCGCTCGAAAGCGACACGGTGCTGTACTACGTCGTGCTCGCGGTGTTCGTCGCGGTGTTCCTGTTCATCGTGCGCATCGTGCATTCGCCCTACGGCCAGGTGCTGAAGGCGATCCGCGAGAACGAACCGCGCGCGATCTCGCTCGGCTACGACGTCGACCGCTACAAGCTGCTTGCGTTCGTGCTCTCGACCGCGCTTGCCGGACTGGGCGGCGCGATGAAGACGCTGGTGCTCGGCTTCGCGACCTTGACCGATGCGCACTGGTCGCTGTCCGGCGAAGTGATCCTGATGACGCTGCTGGGCGGGCTCGGTACGTTCGCCGGCCCGGTGATCGGCGCCTTCACGATCATCGGCCTGCAGGATTTCCTTTCCGACCGCGTCGGCTCGTGGATCAACGTCATCATCGGCGTGATCTTCGTCGTCTGCGTCGTCGCGTTCCGCAAGGGCTTCGTGGGCGAGCTGCTCGCCTGGCAGAAGCGGCGCGACGCCGGCAAGTAGCGTAGGCCCGAGGGAGGGCTCAACCCTCGAACAGATCGCCCGCGCCCGCGGCCTTCGGCGGCGCCAGACCCAGGTGTCGATACGCCGCCGCGGTCGCGACGCGCCCGCGCGGCGTGCGCTGCAGATAGCCCTGCTGGATCAGGTACGGCTCGATCACGTCCTCGATCGTGTCGCGCTCCTCGCCGATCGCCGCGGCGACGTTGTCCAGGCCCACCGGCCCGCCGTCGAAGCGATGCACGACCGCGTCGAGCAGCTTGCGGTCCATCACGTCCAGGCCGATCGGGTCGACGTCGAGCATCTTCAGCGCCCGGTCGGCGAGTGACTTGACGATGCGGCCGTCGGCCTTGACGTCGACGTAGTCACGCACGCGCCGCAACAGCCGATTCGCGATGCGCGGCGTGCCGCGCGACCGGCGCGCGATCTCGAACGCGCCTTCATCGTCGGTCGGCACGTTGAGCAGGCCGGCCGAGCGCCGCACGATGCGCGCGAGCTCCTCGGCGGTGTAGAACTCGAGCCGCGCGACGATACCGAAGCGGTCGCGCAGCGGGTTCGTCAGCATCCCGGCGCGCGTCGTCGCCCCGATCAGCGTGAACGGCTGCAGGTCGAGCTTGATCGAGCGCGCGGCGGGGCCGTCGCCGATCATGATGTCGATCTGGTAGTCCTCCAGCGCCGGGTACAGGATCTCCTCGACGACCGGGCTCAGGCGGTGGATCTCGTCGATGAAGAGCACGTCGTTGCGCTCGAGGTTGGTCAGGATCGCGGCCAGGTCCTTGGGTTTCTCCAGCACCGGGCCGGAGGTCTGGCGCAGGTTCACGCCGAGTTCGTGGGCGATGATGTGCGACAGCGTCGTCTTGCCCAGACCCGGCGGGCCGAACAGCAGCACGTGGTCCATCGCCTCGCTGCGCATCTTGGCCGCGCCGATGAAGATCTCGAGCTGCTCGCGCGCCTTGCTCTGGCCGACGTACTCGGTCAGTCCCTTCGGCCGCAGCGCGCGCTCGATCGCCTCCTCGTTCGGCGATGTGGCGGCAGCGCTGACCACGCGGCTGCGCGCGGGCTCGAAGTCATCGGTCTGGATCGCCATTTGCGCATTATCAATCGCCCGCCGCGCGCCTCTGCCACAATCGCCGCCGTGCAAATGCTGCGTCGCTCGTCCGTCTCGCGCTGGGCCCTGTGGGTCTTCGCTGCGGCATTGATGCTGAAGGCGGCGATGCCCTGGCTGGCCAGTGCATCGGCCGAACTGCAGGGCAAGACGCTGGTCGAGGTCTGCACGGTGTATGGCGTCTCGCTGGTGCCGGTGGATGGCGAGCACCACGACGCACCCGCGGCTGAGCACAGCGTCGATCATTGTGCGTTGACCGGCCTGGGCACGCTTGCCGGGTTCGACTCGACGGTGCCTGGCCAGACGGCCGCGTTGCGGCTCGACGCCGCCATCGCGCCCCGCGCCCAGCGCAGCCCGCAGGCGCTCGATGCCTGCGCGACTTGGGTCGCGCGCCTCAAGCACGGGCCACCCGACCTGTCCTGAACACTTCGCCGCCGGCGTGCCACGCACCCGGCCCGTTGACACCGCGCGTCGGCACGCACGCCCGCGCCGTTCAGGATCGATCACCGAGATGAAACCACCCTTGCGGGCCCGGCTCAGCCTTGCGCTGGCCGCGGCCGTCCCGTACGGCGCGCAGGCGCAGACGATCGTCGCGATGCACGAGGGCGACGACAACGTCCCCGTTCGTTCGCTCGGCGTCGTCACCGTCACCGGCGGCCAGCCGACGTCGCTGCCGACTCAGATCCCGGCGACGATGGAGAGCGTGACGCGCGAGCAGATCGAGCGCAGCGTCAACGCCACCGACAGCGAAGACGCGTTGAAGTACCTGCCCAGCCTGCTGGTGCGCAAGCGCTACATCGGCGACTACAACCACGCGATCCTGTCGAGCCGCGCGTCCGGGACCGGCAACAGCGCACGCTCCGCGGTCTACGCGGACGGCATCCTGCTGTCGAACTACCTCGGCAACGGCGTCGGCGGGTTGAGCTTTCCGCCGCGCTGGAGCATGGTGACGCCGCAGGAGATCGAACGCGTCGACGTGATGTACGGGCCGTATTCGGCGGCCTACCCCGGCAACTCGGTCGGCGCCGTCGTCGTCTTCACGACGCGCATGCCGAAGGCGTTCGAGGTGCATGCCAAGGCCGGCTACACGACCCAGCCCTTCGACCTTTACAACACCCATGCGACCTACCGCGCGTGGGAGACCAGCGCGTCGGTGGGCAACCGCAGCGGCGATGTCGCGTGGCTGCTGAATTTCGATCACAGCGACAGCCAGGGTCAGCCGCTGACGTTCGCGACGCGCCTGCAAAGCGCCGGCACGCCCGGCGGCAACGGGACGCCGGTGACCGGCGCGGTGCTCGATGCGAACAACGCCGGTGCGCCCTGGTTCGTGATCGGCACCGGCACCGAGTACCGCACGACGCAGGATCACTTCAAGGCCAAGCTCGCCTGGGACATCACTCCCGCGCTACGCGCGAATCTGCTGCTCGGTGCGTGGCAGAACCGCTCCGACAGCGACCCGGCGTCCTACCTGCGCGATGCAAACGGGCAGACCGTCACGAGCGGCGCGATCAGCATCGACGGCCGCACCTACGCGCCGCTGACCGGCGCCGATTTCAGCGCGTCGCGCGAACGCCTGACGCATGTGATGCAGGGCCTGAACGTCAAGAGCCACACGCAAGGCGAGTGGGACTGGGAACTCGGGCTCAGCCGCTACGACTACCGCAAGGACGAGAAGCGCCAGGGGACGATCGCGGACGGCAGCGGCACCGGCTGGACCAACTTCGCGCTCAGGGGCACCTGGCGCCCGCAGGGTGTGAACGGGGCCCACATCGTCGACGCCGGCGTCCAGCAGGACCGGTACACGTTGAGCTACCTGACCTCGAGCAGCGTCGGCGATCCGTTCACCGGCTCGGCCGGCGCGATGGTCAGCAACGTCGCCGGCAAGACAGAGCTGCAGAGCGCCTACCTGCAGGACGCCTGGGCATTCGCCCCGCGCTGGAAGGCCGTGCTCGGTCTGCGCGCCGAGCAATGGCAGGCGCGCGATGGCCTGACCGCCTTTTCCGCGACCAGCGCGCTGACTTACCCGGCGCGCCGCGAGCGCTATCTTTCGCCGAAGGCTGCGCTGTCGTTCCAGGCGACGCCCGATCTGGTGCTGAAGGCTTCCGCCGGCCGCGCGGTGCGCATGCCGACCGTTGCCGAACTCTACGGCGCGACCTCGACGACGAACTCGCAGTTCATCAACGACCCGAACCTCAGGCCCGAGCGCTCCTGGACCGGCGAGCTGTCGGCCGAGCAGTCCTTCGGCGAATCGTCGTTGCGCGTGACGCTGTTCAGCGAGGAGGTGCGCGATTCGCTGTACTCGCAGACGACCCTCGACCCGCTCGCGAACCGCAACATCAGCCGCGTGCAGAACGTCGGCCGCATCCGCACCAACGGCCTGGAGCTCGCCTACAACGGCGTCGACGTGTTCGCGAAGGGATTCGACCTCAACGGCAGCGTGACCTACGCCGATTCGATCATCAAGGAGAACGACGGGTTCGTCGTGACACCGGGCGACACCATCGGCAAACGTCAGCCGAACATCCCGAAGTGGCGGGCGACGCTGCTCGGCAGCTATCGGTTCGACGAGCGCTGGTCCGCGTCGCTCGGCGCGCGCTACAGCGGCACCCAGTTCCGCACGCTGAACAACGCCGACGTGAACGGCGCCACCTACATGGGCGTCAGCAGCTTCTTTACCGTCGACACCCGCGTGCGCTGGCAGATCACCCGACAATGGTCGGCCGCGGTGGGCATCGACAACCTCAACAACGACCACTACTGGAACTTCCACCCCTATCCGCAGCGCAGCTATCGCGCAGAAATGAGCTTCGACCTATGAACCGCCTCCTCCGTCTCGCCGCCGCCGCGGCCACGCTGCTCGTCGCGAGCGCGACCGCCGGCGCGCACCAGTACCAACTCGGCGCGATCACGATCCAGCATCCACATGCGCGCGCCACCGTGCCCGGTCAACCGACCGGCGGCGCGTTCATGGTCCTCGTCAACAAGGGCGCGGCCGACCGGCTGCTCGGCGCGAGCGCCGACGTCGCGCGCTCGACCGAGATCCACGAGATGAAGATGGAGAACGACGTGATGCGCATGCGGCAGGTCGACGCGGTCGAGCTCGGCGCAGGGCAGACGGTCGAGCTCAAGGCCGGCGGCTATCACGTGATGTTCGTCGGGCTGAAGGAGCCGTTGAAGGCGGGCGAGCGCTTCCCGGTGAAGCTCAAGTTCGAGAAGGCCGGCGAGGTGACGGTGGAGGTGACCGTCGATGCGCCCGGTGCGGCCATGGCCGCTTCCGGTGCGATGAAGCACTGAACGCCTGACGCGGGCCGGTCGCTACTTCGCGAGTGCGCGCAGCGCGAGCTTGATGCCGTCGCTGACGCCCACGTCCGCCGGCAGCGCCTTCAGGGCCGCCGCTGCTTCGCGGTCGCTGTAGCCGAGCGCGAGCAGCGCCTGCAGGATGTCGCCTTGCGCGTCGCTGGCCACGTGCGTGGGCGCCGCGAGCGAATCGCCGAGCTTGCCCTTGAGTTCGAGCAACAGGCGCTCCGCGGTTTTCTTGCCGATGCCGGGCACCTTCACGAGGCGGCCGCTCTCCTGCAGGCTCACCGCCTGCGCGAGCTCGGTCACGCTCAGCCCCGACAGGATCGCCAGCGCCGTGCGCGGGCCGATCCCGGAGATCTTCACCAGCAACCGAAAGGTCGCGCGCTCGTCGTGCGTCAGGAAGCCGTACAGCAACTGCGCGTCTTCGCGCACGACGAAGTGCGTCAGCAGCGTGACGCGCTCGCCGAGACCGGGCAGGTTGTAGAAGCTGCTCATCGGCACGTCGACCTCGTAGCCGACGCCGTTCACGTCGATGAGCAATTGCGGGGGCGACTTTTCCGCGAGCGTGCCGGTGATGCGTCCGATCATCCGGCGATTATCGCGACAGACCCTTCCGGCTCGCGCCGGCGGGGCTCAGCGCCTGAACAGACCGAGCCGCTGCGCCTCCAGCGCGGCCTCGGCACGCGAGCTCACGTTGAGCTTGCGGTAGATCTGCTTCACGTAGTCGGCGATCGTGTGGCGCGACAGGTTCAACTGCACGCCGATCTCGGGCAGCGTGAAGCCCTTGGCGACGCGCAACAGCACTTCGTTCTCGCGGTCGGTGAGTGCGACGTGGGGCATGTTCTGCGGACGTTCCTGGCGTTGCGTCTGCGACGCGAAGTGCGAGATCACCCGCCGCGCGATCGACGGGCTCAACGGCGGTTCGCCCTGGCTCATGCGCTTCAACTGCTCGGCGATCAATTCGCGCGCCTGCTCCTTCAGCAGGTAGCCGAACGCGCCGGCCTGCAGCGCGGGGAAGAGGTGATCGTCGTCGTCGTGGATCGTCACGACCACCGACTGGCATTCGGGCTGGTGCTCGCGCAGGGCCGCGACGACGTCGACGCCGGAGCCGTCGGGCAGACCCAGGTCGCACAGTGCGAGGTTGAACTTCACCGCGCTGACGAGCCCGAGCGCGTCGTGCACGCGGGCTGCTTCGTGGATCGTCGAATCCGGGAACACCTGGTTGATCAGCACCTTCAACCAGGAGCGGATCTCGGGCAGGTCTTCGAGCAACAGGATCTCGGTCATGGTGCGCCTCGCTGTTTCGAGCGCGAACCCTCGCGCGCATTTGATCCTAACAGCGCCCGTGCCGGCTGTGGGCCCCCATGTCGGCTCGACCTCACAGCGGAAGCGTGAGCCGGATCACGGTTCCGTAGCCTGGGCCCGATTCGACCAGGCATTGCCCCTGCATCTGCTTGGCGCGATGCTTCATGCTGGACATGCCGTGACCTCGGTCTAGCTTGCCGTCGAGCTCCATCGGAATGCCTTTGCCGTTGTCCTGCACCAGGATGCCGAACAGATGGTCGCCGATCGTGCATCGCACCTTGCAATGCGACGCGCCGCTGTGCTTGATGATGTTGCTCACCGCCTCGCGCAGGATCCGCGTGGTCTGCACGAAGCCGCGCGCCGGCAGCAGCTGATCGGTCTCTTCGGGCGGGCTGCGCCAGTCGATCTCGATGTTGGCCTGACCGAGCCGCAGCACCGTCTCGGCACGCCAGTCGGCGAGCGCGTCGGCCAGGCGCATCGGCTTGCCGGTGAGCCCGCGCACCGACAGCCGCATTTCTTCGAGCGCCTCGCGCGCCAGCGTCGAGATGCGCTCCGATTCGCTCGTGTGGACGATCGTCAGCAGCTTCGCGCCGAGGTCGTCGTGCAGGTCGCCGGCGATGCGCTTGCGCTCCTTCTCGGTGACCTGCTCGACGCGCAGGTCGGCGAGCTGCGCGAAGTTCTGTTCGAGCTCGGCGGTGACTTGCGCGACGCGCGTTTCGAGCGTCTCGCGCCCGTCCTCGGCCGCGCGCAGCGAGCGCGCGAACACGTACAGCAGCCGCGCGGCCATGCCCGCGAAGATCAGCGGCATCGCGATCTGCGACAGCGGCCACTTCGGCGGATCGATCAGGCCGAGGAAGACGAACAGTTCGTGCAGCATCAGCGCGAGCGCGATCGACAACACCGCGACCATCGCCCAAAAGTCGCGCCGCTTGCGCCGCCACGCGATCACGAGGAACAACGCGGCGACCGCGCCGACCTCGATCAGCATGATCGGGTACCAGAACGCGGCCATCGAATACAGCCGGGGCGCGCCAGCGAGCAGCAGCGTCGCGGGCAGCAGCACGCACTGCGCGATCAGCGCGCGCTCGATCCAGCGCGAGCGCAGGTCGGCATAGCTGAGCAGGAACTGCACGATCAGCGCGGCCACCGGCGCGTAGGCGCTGCAGACCAGGAATTCGGTCACGCTGTTGTCCCACGGCATGTCGCGCCACCACAGGCGCATCGACAGCAGGCCCCAGGTCAGCGAGAGCCAGCCGAAGTAGCTCAGGTAGGCTTCGCGGCGGTTCATCAGGCCCAGGCCGATCATCACCAGGCCCGAGACCGTGAGCACGACGCTGACGATCTCGACCATCGTGACGTTCCAGAAGCGGTGCCGAAGGTGCTCCGCCGCGAGCACGGTCTGCGGGCCGATCTTCAATGCGGACAGGCCGCCCGCGCGCAGCCGCGAGGCGACGCGCTGCAGCGCATGGCCCTGCACCTGCAGCTCGAGCACGTTGCCGCGGTCGCTGAGCAGCGCGCCGGGCAGGGTCACGATCTGCGGGTAGTGGCAGTTTCGCGTCACCGGCTCGCTCATGCGACCGCCGCTGTAGATGCGCTGGCCGTTGAGCCAGACCTCGAGGTTGCTGCACGCACGCTCGACGTACAGCGCCATCAACTCCTGGCGGTCGACGCTCGTGGGCCGATCGAACGTGGTCGCGTACCAGACGCCGCCTTCATGTCGCGGCCGCGTCTCGGCCCAGTCGTCCGGCAGCGTCACCGGCTGCGCGTTCGCGCCGAAGGTGGGCGGCCCGTTGCCGCTGGCCGGCATCGACAACGCCTTGTCGATCACGACCACGTCGGCAGCGTGCGCCGCGACCGGCAGCATCGCGACGGCCAGCCACACGAGGGCGAGCAAGGCGGCGAGTGCGAGGCGCGGACGGATCGACATCGACGCGGATTGTGCCGGATGGGCGTCGCGCCACCGGCGTCGAAGCGACGACAACTGCACACAAACCGGGACGCACGTTCGGGTCCACAATTCGCGCTCGATCCCCGCTGCCGACCGTCACCTTGATCCTGCGCCACTCCTTCGAACCGCCCGACAACGCACGCCTGGCCCACCTGTGCGGCAGCCTGGACGAGCACCTGCGACGCATCGAGGAGGCGCTGGACGTGAGCGTCTCGCGGCGCAACGAGTTCTTCCGGATCGAGGGGACGAAGCCGCGCGCGCAGCACGCGATGGCGTTGCTGCAGGCGTTGTACGAGCAGGCCGAGCAGCCGATCGGCGCCGAGCAGGTGCAGCTCGCGCTGGTGCAGAGCGGAGCCGCGGTCGAGGCGGCGGTGCCCGCGACGCCGAGCGGCCCCGACGCAATCGTGCTGCGCACGCGGCGCAGCGACCTGGTCGGCCGCACGGCGAACCAGCGCACCTATCTGCGCAACATCCTCGACCACGACATCACCTTCGGCATCGGCCCGGCCGGCACCGGCAAGACCTTTCTGGCGGTGGCCTGTGCGGTCGACGCACTCGAACGCAGCGCGGTGCAACGCATCATCCTGACCCGACCCGCGGTCGAGGCGGGCGAGCGACTGGGCTTCCTGCCGGGTGACCTGGCCCAGAAGGTCGACCCGTACCTGCGCCCGCTGTACGACGCGCTCTACGATCTGATGGGCACCGAGAAGGTCGGCAAGGCCTTCGAGAAGGGCCTGCTCGAGATCGCGCCGCTCGCGTTCATGCGCGGTCGCACGCTGAACCACGCGTTCGTGATCCTCGACGAAGCGCAGAACAGCACCGCCGAGCAGATGAAGATGTTCCTGACGCGCATCGGTTTCGGTTCGAAGGCGGTCGTCACCGGCGACGTCAGCCAGATCGATCTGCCGCGCGGCACCGAGAGCGGGCTGATCGACGCGGAGCGCGTGCTGCGCCGCGTGCGCGGCATCGCGACGACGCATTTCACGTCCAGCGACGTGGTGCGGCACCCGCTCGTCGCCCGCATCGTCGAAGCCTATGACGCCGCCCGCACCGACGCCTGAGCTGAAACTCTCACTGCAGTTCGCCGACGCGCGCCACCGCGACGAATTGCCGCGCCACCGCGTCGCGCGCTGGATCCGCACCGCGCTGGAGCGCCCGGGCGAGATCACCGTCCGCATCGTCGACGCGGACGAAGGCCGTGCGCTGAACCGGGACTACCGCCAGCGCGACTACGCGACCAACGTGCTGACGTTCGACTACGCGCGCGAGCCCGTCGTCAGCGCCGACCTGGTGCTGTGCGCGCCCGTGATCGCGCGCGAAGCGGCCGAGCTCGGCCTCACCTTGCAGGCCCACTATGCCCACATGCTGGTGCACGGGACGCTGCATGCGCAGGGCTATGACCACGAGCGCAGTCGCGACGCGCGTGTCATGGAGGCACGCGAGAGCGCGTTGATGCAGGCGCTTGGCTACGCCGATCCGTACCTCGGATGAAGGCGCGCGCGTCGCCGCCCCACCTTCATAGCGCAATGCGATGGTGATCAACCCGAGTGCGCTGCTGGAGTTGGGCAACCTGGCCGGCGTGGTCGCCTGTGCGATGACGGCGGCGCTCGTGGCGGGCCGGCGCAAGCTCGACTGGGTCGGCGTTGCGGTGCTCGGCTGCACCACGGCGCTCGGCGGTGGTTCGGCGCGCGACGTGCTGCTCGGGCACCATCCGCTGTCGTGGGTCGCGCAGCCGTGGCTGCTGGTGCTGACGACCGTGGCGTCGCTCGCGACGATCCCGCTGGCGCGCGTCGTGCACCGCCTGCCGATCACGTTTCTCGTGGTCGATGCGATCGGGCTGGTCGCGTTCACGGTGATCGGCTGCAGCGTCGCGCTCGGCCTTGGCCACGGGACCGTGATCGCGATGGTCAGTGGCGTCATCACCGGCTGCGTGGGGGGCGTGCTACGCGACGTGCTCAGCGGCGTGGTGCCGCTGCTGTTCCGGCGCGAGGTCTACGCGACGGTGTCGCTGTTGACCGGCGGGCTCTACGTGGGCGGGCTCGCGCTCGGCTGGAACCACGATGCGGTGATGCTCGGCGCGATGGCCTTCGGACTCGCGTTCCGCATCGTCGCGGTGCACCAGCAGTGGCACGTCCCGACGTTCGAGTGGCGCGAGCCCGAGTCGCGCGACTGACGCCGGCCCGGGTTCAGCGTGCGGCGCGCGCGGGCCACAGCACCGACGCGATCGCGATCAGCATCAGGACGATCGCGGCGCCGTCCTGCCAGTGCAGTTGCTCGTTCAGCCACCAGGCGCCGGACACCGTGCCCAGCACCGGGATCAGCATCACCGAGACCGTCGACGCGATCGGCGGCAGGCTGCGTGCCAGCACGAGCCAGATCGGCTGGCCGAAGCCGATGATCAGGACCGCGTTGTAGACGATGCCGAACCAGGCCGACCGCGGCGGCGCGGCCCACCGATCGTGTTCGAGCACGGTCGACAGGAACGTCATCACGAGCGTGGTGGCGAGCGTCATCCAGAACACCAGCGCCATCGTCGGGGCTTCGATGCGGGTGCGGCGCAACTGCTGCGTGCCGAGCGCCCAGACCGCGGCGGCGAGCAGCATGCCGGCCGCGGCGAGCGGCTTGCCGGCGACGGTGCCGACCTCGTGCCACATCAGCAGCCCCACGCCGATCGCGGCGGCGGCCACGCCCGACCACTGCCGCACGCTCAGGCGCTGGCCGAACAAGCGCGCGCCGATGATCGCGGAGAAGATCGGCATCGTGTAGCCGAGGATCGCGGCGCGCCCGGAGGACAGCGCCTGCAGCGACAGGATCGCCAGCACGTACCAGACGATCATGTTGGTGAAGGTCAGCACGCCGACCTCGCGCCAATGGTGCCGCCCGACGCGCAGCGAGACCTTCATCCAGCGCGTGGCAAGGTAGAGCACCGGCAGCCCGAGCCACATCGACAGGGTGCGAAAACTCAGGGGCGGGAAGCCGCTGATGCCGGACTTCATCACCGGCCAGTTCAGGCCCCACACCAACGTCAGCGAGACGAGTAGCGCGACCTGCAGGCGCGTCAGCGCGTAGCCGTTCGACTCGCCCGCAGCGGCGTCGACGGCGGCCACTACCGGGAGCGCGCCAGGTAGCGCTTGCGCCAGAAGAACCAGCTTGCGCCGATGCCCAGCACCAGCATCACGCTGAAGACGATCCAGAAGCCGCGCGGGCTGTGGATCAGCGGCAGCCCTTCGAAGTTCATGCCGAAGAAGCCGGTCACCAGGTTCAGCGGCAGGAAGATCGCGGTCAGCACGGTGAGCGTGCGCATGATCTCGTTGGTGCGGTGGCTTTGCGCGGAGAAGTGCATCTGCACCGCGTTCTCGGCCATCGACTCGAGCCGGCGCACGTGCGCGAGCACGCGCTCGATGTGCTCCTGCACGTCGCGCGAGCGCACGCGCAGCAGTTCACGCTCTCGCGCGACGGCAGCGTCGACGGCCGGCGGCAGCTCGTCCTGGGCATCGATCCACTCGGTGATGGCGGCGCGCTGGTCTTCGCAGGTCTCCTCGAGCAGGTGCAGGTTGTTGCGCACGTCCAGCACCGAGCTCCAGTCGCCCGGGCCGCCCTTGGCGTCGAACAGATCGCGCTGCAACTGGTCGAGCTGTCGGGTCAGCAGGCGGCGCAGTTCGAGGTAGCTGTCGACCATGAAGTTGACCATGCGCAGCGCCAGGTCCGCCGGGCTCGGCGGAACGCGCGTGCCGGCGCGCGCCTCGTTCGCGCCGCCTTGCAGCTGCTGCTGCTTCAGGCGCGTCGCGAAGAACTCGCGCACCATGCAGTCGGCCGGGTGCACGGTGAGCAGCACCCGGTCGAACACCGCGAAACCGACCGGGCTGGTGTCCAGCGCGGGCATCACGGCCGAGCCCTCGGCGGTGGCGCTGGCGGCGAGTCGCCGGAAGACGAGCAGGTCGTACCACGAGGTGTAGTCGAACGTGGAGGGCAGTTGATCGTTGAGCAGGTCCGAGACGTGCAGATCGACGAGCTGGCTCGCGGTCCAGCGTTGCAACGCCGCCTGGAGGTCGGTGACGTGGGTGTCGAACTCCGCGCGCGCGATGCCGATCCACAGGTAGCCGGCGGCGGGGGCCGCGTCGGGCAACGCCGGCAGTTCGGTGAACTGGTCGCCCTGAACGTGGAAGACCCGCATCAGGCCGGCTTCTTCAACAGACGCGCCGCCTCGAGAGCGAAGTAGGTCAGTACGCCGTCCGCGCCCGCGCGCTTGAACGCCAGCAGGCTCTCCATCATCACCGCGTCGTGCGCGAGCCAGCCGTTCTGGGCCGCGGCCTTGAGCATCGCGTACTCGCCGCTGACCTGGTACGCGAAGGTCGGCACGCGAAATTCGTCCTTTACGCGGCGCACGATGTCGAGGTAGGGCATGCCGGGCTTGACCATCACCATGTCCGCGCCCTCGGCCAGATCGAGCGCGACCTCGCGCAGCGCTTCGTCCGTGTTGCCGGGGTCCATCTGGTAGACCTTCTTGTCGGCCTTGCCCAGGTTGGCGGCCGAGCCGACCGCGTCGCGGAACGGCCCGTAGAACGCGCTCGCGTACTTCGCGCTGTAGGCCATGATGCGCGTGTGGATCAGGCCCCGCGATTCGAGCGCGGTGCGGATCGCGCCGATGCGGCCGTCCATCATGTCGCTGGGGGCCACGATGTCGACGCCGGCCAGCGCTTGCGTGATCGCCTGCTGCGTCAGCACGCCGACGGTGGCGTCGTTCAGGATGTAGCCGGACGGGTCGAGCAGGCCATCCTGTCCGTGGCTGGTGTAGGGATCGAGCGCGACGTCGGTCATCACGCCGAGTTCGGGGAAGCGATCCTTCAGCGCGCGCACGACGGTCGGGATCAGTCCCTCCGGATTCAGTGCTTCGCGGCCGTCGTCGGTCTTCAGCGATGCATCGATCACCGGGAACAACGCCAGCACCGGAATGCCCAGCGATACGCAGTCCTCGGCCACGGTCAGCAGCCGGTCGAGGGTCATGCGCTGCACGCCGGGCATCGACGCGACGTCCTGCGTGATGCCACGACCGGCGAGCACGAAGACCGGCAGGATCAGGTCGGACGATTGCAGTGCATGCTCGCGCACCAGTGCGCGTGTGAACGCGTCGCGTCGCAGGCGGCGCGGGCGGCTGGCGGGGAAGGGCGGAGGGGTGTACATCAGATGCGCCGCGAGTTGTCACGCAGGTGTAGCAAAACGTGCAGCTTCTGCTAAAGTAGGGATTGAATGATATCCGCAAGGGTGTCATTCCCTGCTTTTCCTCCCTGAGCAGGTGCCCGACCGTGATGACAGCGTGAAGGCATTTCCAGCCCCGGCTCTGCCGGGGCTTTCTTTTTGGTGCGGTCGATAATGCCACGATGCTTTGGATCAAGGCCTTTCACATCGTGTTCGTCGCGAGCTGGTTCGCGTGCCTGTTCTACTTGCCGCGGCTGTTCGTGAATCTCGTGCAGGTGCCGCCCGACAGCCATGCCGAGCGCGAGCGGCTGCTGCTGATGGCGCGCAAGCTGTACCGCTTCGGCAGCCTGTTGATGATCCCGGCGCTGGCGCTCGGCCTGTGGCTGTGGCTGGGCTACGGCATCGCCGGAGGCTGGTTGCATGCGAAGCTCGCGCTGGTCGTCGTGGCGATCGGTTACCACCACGCCTGCCGATCGTTGCTTCGCGGCTTCGAGCAGGTCGGGCGCAAGCAGCGCACCGAGCGCTGGTACCGCGTCTTCAACGAGTCGGCGGTACTCCTCTTCGCCGCGATCGTCGTGCTGGTGGTCGTGAAGCCGTTCTGAGCGGTCGCTGAGTTGCCGCATGACGCGCCACCGCAGCTCCGCCGCCCCGCTGGCCTGGCTGTATGTGGCGTTGATCGCGTACGCGAGCCTCTATCCGTTTCGCGACTGGCACGCGAGCGGCGTGTCGCCGCTGGCGTTCCTAGTGCTGCCCTGGCCGCGCTGGTGGACCTGGTTCGACCTCGTCACGAACCTGCTCGGCTACCTGCCGTTCGGCGCGATCGCGTTCGGTGCGCTGGTGCGCAGCGGCGTCGCGCTGAGGAGCTCGATCGTGATTGCGTGCCTGGCCGGGACGGGGTTGTCGTTCGCGATGGAGTTCCTGCAGAACTTTCTGCCGCAGCGTGTCGCCTCGAACGTCGATCTCGGCGTCAATGCGCTCGGCACGTTGCTCGGTGCATTGGTCGGCGCGCGGGTGCACGTCAGCGGCGGTGTCGAGCGCTGGCAGGCCGCACGCGATCGCTGGTTCATTGCGCGCAGCGCCGGCGGCCTGGCGATGTTGCTGCTGTGGCCGATCGGCCTGCTGTTTCCGCTCCCGGTGCCGCTCGCGCAGGGTCAGGTGCTCGTGCGCCTGCAGGAAAGCGTCGCCCAGGCCGTCGAAGGCACGTCGATCGCGCCGTGGGTCGAGGGCTGGGCCGACGCCGAGCTCGAACGCAGCGCGCTCTCGCCGGGGGGCGAGTTCGCGCTGATCGCGCTCGGCTTGCTCGCGCCGTGCATGATCGCGTTCTCGATCGCTCGACCCGGCTGGCGTCGCATCGTGCTCGCGTTCGGTGCCGCCGCCCTGGGCATCGCCACGACGACGCTGTCGACCGCGCTGAACTTCAACCCGCAGCATCTGCTCGCATGGAGCACGCCGCAGGCGCTGGCCGCACTCGCATTCGGCGCGCTGCTCGCGTGCCTGCTCAGCGCGTTGCCGGGGCGCGCTGCCGCGGGCGTCGGGCTGATCGTGCTGACCGCGCTTGTCACGGTCGTCGCGCAGGCGCCCTCGGATCCGTATTTCGCGCAGAGCCTGCAGCTCTGGGAGCAGGGTCGCTTCATCCGCTTTCACGGCGCGGCGCGTTGGGTCGGCTGGCTCTGGCCCTATGCGGCGATCGTCTACCTGCTGGCAAGGTTGGGTGCGCGCGAGGAGCCGCCCGCGAGCGCGCCACCTAAAATGCCGGCATGAGCTACTACAAGCGTCACATCTTCTTCTGCTTGAACGAGCGCGACAACGGCGAAAACGCGTGCTCGCAGCATGGTGCGCAGGCGGGGTTCGATCATTGCAAGTCGCGCGTCAAGGGCGAGCGCCTGGCCGGGCCCGGTGGCGTGCGCGTGAACCGCGCCGGCTGCCTCGATCGCTGCGCCGGCGGGCCGGTGGCGGTCGTGTACCCGGAGGCGGTCTGGTACACGTTCGTCGACTCGAGCGACATCGACGAGATCGTCGACTCGCACCTGAAGAACGGCAAGGTCGTCGAGCGGCTGGTGCTGCCGCCGACGGTCGGCCGATGAGCACCGCCGGACCGTCCCCGGGGCGCTCGCGTGAAGCCGATGCGCTGCGCCGCAGGGAGTTGGTTTGAATTCGAACACGCAGCGTCAGTCGATCGCGGGCCCGGCCGGCGCGATCGAGTGCGCGATCGACATGCCCGCCGGTCGCGCGCACGGCACCGCCGTCGTCTGCCATCCGCATCCGCAGTTCGGCGGCACGATGGACAACAAGGTCGTGCAGACGCTCGCGCGCGCGTTCGTCACGCTCGGCTGGCGCAGCGTGCGCTTCAATTTCCGCGGCATCGGCGGCTCGCAGGGCGCGTGGGACGAAGGCGTCGGCGAGATCGACGATGCGCTGGCGGTGATCGACGCGTTCCATGAGCCATCGTTCATGCTCGCCGGCTTTTCGTTCGGCGCCTATGTCGCGTCGCATGCCGCGACCCGGCTGGCCGACGATCGCAAGCCGCGTCGCATGGTGCTGGTCGGCCCGTCGACGCAACGCCAGGCGATGGCCACCGTGCCCGCCGACACGCTTGTGATCCATGGTGAGGCCGACGACGTCGTGCCGCTCGCCGCGACGTTCGATTGGGCCCGGCCGCAATCGCTGCCGGTCGTCGTCTTCCCCGGCGTGGGGCACTTCTTCCACGGCCAACTCCATCGACTGAAAACCGTCGTCGTGCAGGAACTGACGCCGCGCGTCGCGCTCTGACCCGATCCGCGCGGCCCGCGCTGCACCCTGCACTCCACATCTCATCCCGGAATGTCCATGAATCGCCTGCTCGCTTTGCTGTTGTCTCTGACGCTGATGGCCACCGCATCGGCCCAAGCGCTCGTGCCGCCCGAAGTCGTCGCGAAGAGCTACCTCGTCGTCGACCTGACGAGCAACCAGACGCTCGCCGAGCGCGAAGCCGACACGCCCGCCGACCCGGCCTCGCTGACCAAGCTGATGAGCCTGTACGTCGTCTTCACCGCGATCCACGACAAGAAGCTCGCGCTCGATCAGAAGCTGCCGGTCTCCAAGCGCGCGTGGGACGAGCGCAAGGCCGGCGGCTCGCTGATGTTCATCGACACGACGATGACGCCGACGGTCGAGGAACTGCTCAAGGGCGAGATCGTGCAATCGGGCAACGATGCGGCGGTGGTGCTCGCCGAAGCGGTCGGCGGAACGCTCGATCAGTTCGTCGCGATGATGAATCGGCAGGCCGCCGCGTTCGGCCTGAAGAACACCAGCTTCAAGAACGTCACCGGCTTGACCGAAGCCGGCCACAAGAGCACCGCGCGCGACCTCTCGGTGATCGCCACGCACATCATCCGCGACTACCCGGAGTTCTTCCGCTACTACTCGCTGAAGGAATACACGTACAACAACATCAAGCAGCCCAATCGCAACCTGCTGCTGTGGCGCGACCCCTCGGTCGACGGGCTGAAGACCGGCTACACCGACGCGGCCGGGTACTGCCTGATCGCCACCGCGCAGCGCGAATTCCCGAACCTCGGCGCCGACGGCAAGGGCCCGGGCAAGCGCCGCATCCTGACGGTGGTGCTCAACACCACGTCGATGGAGGCGCGCGCGGGCGAGAGCCAGAAGCTGCTGAACTGGGGCTTCCAGGCGTTCGACACGATCCGCCTGTTCGATGACGGCAAGGCGATCGTGACCGCGCCGGTGTGGAAGGGCAAGGCCAGCGAGGCCAAGCTCGGCGCGGGTGGCGGGCTGTTCGTCAGCATTCCGAAGGGCGAGGGCGGCAAGCTGCAGACCAAGGTCGAGCGCACCGATCCGCTGATCGCGCCGCTCGCGAAGGGCCAGCGCGTCGGCACGATCAAGGTCACGACGGCGTCCGGCGCCGCGGTGGTCGACGTGCCATTGGTGGTGCAGGAAACCGTCGAGCAGGCCGGCATCTTCGGCCGCGCCTGGGATGCGATCCGCTTGTGGATCAAGTAAGCTGGGTCTGCTGAGCCGGTCCTGACGCCTTTTGGAGAGCCGCCCGATGCAAACCCTGCCCGACACGCTGTGCTACCTGAACGGTGAGTACGGTCCGTTGTGCGACGCGAAGATCTCGGTGCTCGATCGCGGCTTCATCTTCGGCGACGGCATCTACGAGGTCGTGCCGTGCTATGGCGGCAAATTGTTCCGCTTCGACGAGCACCTCGCGCGGCTCGATCGCAGCCTGGGCAAGCTGCGGATCCGCAATCCGCACACCCGGGAGGAATGGCTGCAGCGCAGCCGCAGGCTGCTCGCGGCACTGGTCGAGCGCGGCGGTGGCGCGGATCAGCTGATCTACATCCAGGTCACGCGCGGCGTGGCGATCCGCGATCACGTGATGCCGGCAGACATCACGCCGACGGTCTTCATGATGTGCAGCGTGATGAAGCCGGCGACGCCCGAGCAGCGCCACGCCGGGGTGGCCTGCGTGACCGCGCGCGACTTTCGCTGGGAGCGCGGCGACATCAAGAGCACCTCGCTGCTCGGCAACGTGCTGGCGCGGCAGATCTCCGCCGACAAGGATGCGACCGAGACCATCATGTTCCGCAACGGCTTCCTGACCGAAGCGGCGGCGAGAAATGTCTGGGTCGTGCACGAAGGGGCGCTGCTGGGCGCGCCGAAGAGCGAGCACGTGCTCGAGGGCATACGCTACGAGTTGATCCGCGAACTGTGCGAGGACATCGGCATCGCCTACAACCTGCGCCCGATCGCCGAGGCGGACGTGATGTCGGCCGACGAGATCCTGCTCAGCTCGGCGACCAAGGAAGTGCTGCCGGTCACGCTGCTGGACGGCGAGCCGGTCGGTCACGGCGCGTTGCGCGGCAAGCCCGGGCCGATCTACGGCCGGCTGTACGAGGCCTACCAGCGCGCGAAGCAGACCCAGGCGATTTGAGATGGCCGACCACTTTCCCGAGATTCCGCACGATCAATCGCTGATCGAGTACCCGTCGAAGTTCCCGATCAAGGTGATGGGGCTGAACGTCGACGGTTTCGTGCACGCCGTGACGAGCGTCGCCGAGCGTTTCGATCCGACGTTCGATGCCACGACCGTCGAACTGCGCGCGAGCAAGGCCGACAAGTACCTCGGGGTGACGATCACCATCACCGCGACCAGCCGCGAGCAGCTCGACGAGATCTACCGCACGCTGAGCACGCACCCGATGGTGAAGATGGTGTTGTGACGCCGCCGTCGTCGTCATCCGCGGCGATCCATCGCCTCGGGCGCGTGGCGTACGAGCCCACGGTGACGGCGATGCGCGAGTTCACCGAGGCGCGCGGCGCCGGGACCGCCGATCAGATCTGGATCTGCGAGCATCCGCCGGTCTACACCCAGGGCCTGGGAGGGCGCGCCGAGCATGTGAAGGACACGCACGGCATCCCGCTCGTGCAGACGAACCGTGGTGGGCAGGTCACCTACCACGGGCCGGGTCAGGTGGTGGCGTACCCGCTGATCGATCTGCGGCGCCTGGGGATCTACGTCAAGGAGTACGTCTTCCGGCTCGAGAGCGCGCTGCTGAAGACGCTCGAGCAGTTCGGCATCACCGGACACCGCGTGGCGGGCGCGCCGGGCATCTACGTCCGCCTTGACGATCCGTTCGGCCACGCGGCGCTCACCGGCCCGCGCGCCGACCCGTTCGCCGGGCTGGGCAAGATCGCCGCGCTCGGCGTGAAGGTCAGCCGGCATTGCACGTACCACGGCGTCGCGCTGAACGTCGCGATGGATCTGGAGCCCTTCCGCGGCATCGACCCTTGCGGCTATGCCGGGCTCACGACCGTGGACCTTTCTACAATCGGGGTCCAGGCGGCGCCCCATGAGGTCGCCGAGGCGCTGGCCGAACGGCTCGCCCGCATCCTGAGCCCTTGACGGAACCCGCCCATGACGACGACACCCACCGCCTACGACGCCACCGCGAAGCAGAAGTCGCAAGCCAAGACTTCGCGCATTCCGATCAAGATCGTGCCGGCGGAGACGCTGAAGAAGCCGGACTGGATCCGCGTCAAGGCCGGTTCGCCCACGACGCGCTTCTACGAGATCAAGCAGGTCCTGCGCGAGCACAAGCTGCACACGGTGTGCGAGGAGGCGTCCTGCCCGAACATCGGCGAGTGCTTCGGCAAGGGGACCGCGACGTTCATGATCATGGGCGACAAGTGCACGCGGCGCTGCCCGTTCTGCGACGTCGGCCACGGCCGGCCCGATCCGCTGGATGTCGACGAGCCGCTGAACCTGGCGAAGACGATCGCGGCGCTGAAGCTGCGCTACGTGGTGATCACCAGCGTCGATCGCGACGACCTGCGAGACGGCGGCGCCGGCCATTTCGTCGAATGCATCCAGCGCGTGCGCGAGCTCTCGCCGACGACGCAGATCGAGATCCTCACGCCCGACTTCCGCGGCCGCATGGACCGCGCGCTCGAGATCCTGAAGGCCGCGCCGCCCGATGTGATGAACCACAACCTCGAGACCGCGCCGCGCCTGTACAAGGAGGCGCGCCCTGGCTCCGACTACGCCTATTCGCTGAACCTGCTGAAGCGCTTCAAGGCATTCGCGCCGCACGTGCCGACCAAGAGCGGCCTGATGGTCGGCCTCGGCGAGACCGACGACGAGATCCTGCAGGTGATGCGCGACATGCGCGCGCACGACATCGACATGCTGACGATCGGCCAGTACCTCGCGCCGAGCGGTCACCATTTGCCGGTCAAGCGCTACGTGCACCCGGACACGTTCAAGATGTTCGAGCGCGAGGCCGCGGCGATGGGCTTCACGCATGCCGCGGTCGGGGCGATGGTGCGGTCGAGCTACCACGCCGACAAGCAGGCCGAGGCCGCGGGGTTGGCGCCGAGCGAGGCCTGACGCCGGCACTGGGCGACGCGTGGCGACGTTCGACACGCCGTTCACCCAGGCGGCGCTGGGTTGCGGCAACTGCCGCGCGCCGATGCAGCGCTTGACGCTGCCCAGCCACTATGGCTTGCCGGTCGAGCTCGATCTGTGCCCCGGCTGCCACCTGGTGTGGTTCGACACCACCGAGAGCGTGCGCCTCGGCGGCCCCGCAGTGCTCACCCTGATCGCCGAGATGGCGCGCGCCCAGAGCTTGCCGCATGCGGCACTGGGCGCCGGGGTGCGTTGCCCGCGCTGCGCCGGTGCATTGAAGACGGTGCACAACCAGACGCGCTGGGGCCGCCTGCTGCAACTCGAGTGCGTGAACCAGCATGGCGTGATCCAGCCGTTCGCGCAGTTCCTGCAAGGCAAGGGGCTGCTGAGGCCGATGTCGCTGCCGGACCGGCACCGCCTGCTGCAGACCGCGGGGCGGATCGACTGCGTCAACTGCGGCGGTGCGATCGGGGTCGGCGACGCGGAGTGTCCGTACTGCCGATCGGTGCCCAGCCTGCTCGACGTCGGCCGCCTCGCACGCGCGCTCGACCCCGAAGGTGCGATCGAACCGCAGGCGGTTCACGCCGCCGTGCCGGAGCAGGCGGCGCTGCACTGCGGCGCCTGCGGCGCGGCGTTGCCGCCCGGCCAGCACCTGAGCTGCGCGCATTGCGGCGCGACGTTGGCGATCAGCCGCCTTGCCGAGGCGCATGCCCGGGTCGACGAACTCGCGGCCGCGCTGCGGGCGCATGCCCAGAGGCCGGCGCCGGCGGTCGTCAAGCGACGCCTCGACGCGCTGCACACCGATCTGCCGCGCCGTCGAGAGTGGATTGCAGACATGCAGACCAGCGCGCGCCAGAACAGTCGGCTCGATGAGGAGTTCGACTGGGGCTCGTTGTTGCGGCGCGGCACGAACCCGGTGCGGGCGGTAATGATCGCGCTTGTCGTCTGGTTTGCGTGGAGTTACTGGCGGCGGCGCTGAGCGCGCGGCGACAATGCCGACTGACGAACGGAGGTTCCTTGCCATGCAGCGCCGCCATTTCACCTCGGGTTTGATCCTCGCCGCCAGCGGCGGGTGGGCCATCGACGACGGGCATGCCGCCGGCATCACCGAGAGCGACGCCGCCCTCGGCATCCGCGCGGCGCTGGAGCGCGGTGCGGTCGCGGCCGTCGCGCTGCTCGGGCGGGACGGCGGCTTTCTGAACAACCCGAAGGTCCGGATCGAGCTGCCCGGCTACCTCAACGATGCGGCCAAGGTGCTGAAGTTCACCGGGCAGCAAAAGCGCGTCGACGAACTCGTGACGGCGATGAACCGCGCGGCCGAGAAGGCCGTTCCCGAAGCGAAGGCGATGCTCGTCAACGCGGTGAAGTCGATGAGCGTCGAGGATGGCCGCAAGATCGTGAGCGGGGGCGACAACTCGGCCACCGAGTTCTTCGCCGACAAGACGCGTTCGCCGCTGGCGGTGAAGTTCCTTCCAATCGTCACGAAGGCGACCGAGAAGGTGTCGCTCGCCGACAAGTACAACAAGGTCGCCGGCCAGGTCGCCTCGCTCGGCCTGGTCGGCAAGGACGAGGCGAACATCCAGCACTACATCACCGGCAAGGCGCTCGATGGCCTGTACCTGATGATCGGCGAGGAAGAACGCAAGATCCGCAAGGACCCGATCGGTACCGGCAGCGCGATCCTGAAGAAGGTCTTCGGTTCGCTGAGCTGAGCCCGGTCAGGCGCTCAGCCGACCGACTTCGAGAGCTCGAACAGCAACGTCGACGGCAGCGCCGTGGAGAGCACGTCGCGGCCGACGCGCGTCAGTGTCGAGCCGCTGAAGCCGGACATGTCGAACGACGCGCCTTCCTCGACGATCTCGATGAAGACGAAATCGCTGACCTCGGCGAGGATCTCGTCGCGCAGCGCCTCGAAGCGCGTGCCGACCTGGATCGACTCGACGACCACCGCGTGCGGCAGGCCCTCGCGGCAGAAGGCCGCGGCCTCCTCGACGGTGTTCACGTAGTCGACGATCAGGCTCATGTTGCGTACCGCGTCGCGGATCTGCCCACGCAGGTCGCGCCGCGATGACACCACCAGCACGTGGCTGCCGGCCAGCGGCTGCGAGTTGCTGGACGGTGCGAACCCGTCGTCGACCTCGGGCGCATCGGCGCTCGCGATCATCGCCGCGGCGGCGGTGCGCGGGAACTCCAGCGTCAGCGTCGTCAGGTGCGACCCGTCGTGGCGCTCGACGATCAGGCCCATCGTCCAGGCCGTCTGCTCGATCAGCCGGTAGCCGAGCGAATCGAGGCTGACCGGGGCGACCGCGTCGGCGCCGTCGGCGAGGTCGTCGACCGCGCGGTGCGCGAAGCGGCAGGTCAGCAGCGCGTGGGCCGGCCAGGTCTTCATCTCGATCGCGAACTCGATCTGCGACTGCGCGTTGGCCAGCGCCCAGTCGATCGTCGCGTTCATCAGGCTGAACAGCAGCGAGGCATCGACGATCACGTCGGCGGGCTGAAGCGTCGGCTTGACGTTGATGCCCCGGGCCTGCGTTTCGCGGCTGCGGTGCGCGAGCGTGCCGTCGAGCACGTCGGCAAGCTGCAACTTCTCGTGGGTCTGGCGCAGTCGACCGGAGGCGAAGCGCGCGAGCTGCTGGCCGATCATGCCGATCTGGCGTGCCGCTTCGACCTCTTCGCGCAACGAGCGCAGGCCCTTCTTGTCGATGCGGCCGGTGCTGGTCAGCGCATTGATGCGTTCCAGCGCGGCGGTCAACGGAGCCGCGATCTCGGCGCCCATTTCGGACACGAGCTGGTGCCAGCGCTCCTGCACTGCACCATCCTCCGTGGCCGGCTTCGCGGCCTCGGCCCCAGGCGCCGTCGGCGGTCGGCCGATGTCAGACATGTCCATGCTCGCTTTCCTCTTCAGTGCAGGCGAGTGTCTGCTCGCCAGCGATGGGGCGCCAGCAATGGAGTTCACGTTTCATCGAGACAAGGGTGTGAGTAATTCACATCTTGTCACAGTCCGCGGGCTCAGCTGCGGTCGAGGCCGTAGTCGCGCAGCACCTCGTCGGTGTGCTCGCCCAGCAGCGGCGGCGGGCGCCGGTATTGCACCGGTGTGGCGGAGAACTTCATCGGGCTGGCCACCAGCGTCAGCTCGTCGGTGAGCGGATGCGGGATCCGCACCGTCATCCCGCGCGCCAGCACCTGCGGGTCGTGGAACACGTCCGCGAGGTCGTTGATCGGGCCACTCGGCACTTTGGCGGCTTCGAGCGCGGCGAGCCAGTCGGCGCGCGTGCGCCGCTTCATCAGTGCGGCGAGGATCGGTACCAGCGTCGCGCGCTCGCGCACCCGGCCGGCGTTGCGCGCGTAGCGCGCGTCCTGCGCGAGTTCGGGCGCGCCGGCGACCTCGCAGAACTTGACGAACTGGGTGTCGTTGCCGACCGCCAGGATCATGTGGCCATCGGCGACCTCGAACACCTGGTAGGGCACGATGTTCTGGTGTGCGTTGCCCATGCGCCCGGGCGCGACGCCGGTCGTCAGGTAGTTCGCACCGAGGTTGGCCAGCATCGCGACCTGGGTGTCGAGCAGCGCCATGTCGATGGCCTGGCCGACGCCGGTCAAGTCGCGGTGGCGCAGCGCCGCGAGGATCGCGGTGCAGGCGTACATGCCGGTGAACAGATCGGCGACCGCGACGCCGACCTTCTGCGGCCCGCCGCCCGCGGCGTCGTCGGCAATCTCGGTGCGCGACGGGCCGGTCACGCTCATCAGCCCCCCCATGCCCTGGATCGCGTAGTCGTAGCCGGCGCGCTCGCGGTACGGGCCGGTCTGTCCAAAGCCGGTGATCGAGCAGTAGACGAGGCGGGGGTTCAGGGCATGCAGGCGGTCGAAGTCGAGCCCGTAGCGCGCCATGTCGCCGACCTTGTAGTTCTCGACGAACACGTCGCTCTTCTGCGCCATCTCGCGGATCAACGCCTGGCCCTCGGGCGTCGCGATGTCCACGGTGATCGAGCGCTTGTTGCGATTCGCGCCGAGGTAGTACGCGGCCTCCCGGGTGTCGTTCCCCTCGCGATCCTTCAGGAACGGCGGGCCCCAGCCGCGCGTGTCGTCGCCGCCGGCACTCCCCGGGCCGGGCGGGCGCTCGACCTTGACGACATCGGCGCCGAGATCGGCCAGTGTCTGCGTGCACCACGGGCCGGCCAGCACGCGCGACAGGTCGAGCACGCGGACACCGGAAAGAGGCTGCGGAGTGGAGGTCGTCGTCATGGCGGGAATTGTGGTGCAGCGCGCCGGGATAATGCGAGGATGTTCCGCGTCGCCCTCCGCTCGCGTTGCTGGCCGACGATGCTGCTCGCGCCGATGCTCGTGGCCGCCTGTTCGCCCGCGCTCGACTGGCGCGAGTTCGTGCCCGAAGGCGGTGAGCTGAGCGTCGCGCTGCCGTGCCGTCCCGACCGCCACGCGCGCGCGGTGGCGATGGCCGGCGCCAAGGTCGAGATGACGATGCTGGTGTGCACCGCCGGCGAGGCGACGTACGCGCTGAGTTACTTCGATGTGAGCGACCCGGCGCTGGTGTCGCCGTCGCTGGTCGAATGGCGCGCGCTGTCGCTGGCCAACGTACAGGCCGGCGTGCCCGCGACGACGCCGCTGCCGATTCGCGGCGCGACCCCGAACGATCAAGCCGGCCGCGTCGCCGTCGAGGGCCGACTGCCCGACGGCGTGGTGGTGCAGGAGCATGCCGCGTTCTTCGTGCGCGGACTGCGCATCTATGCCGCCACCGTGATCGGGACCCGGCCGCCGCCGCAGGCCGTCGAGTCGTTCTTTGCCGGCCTGAAGTTTCCGCGGTGACGGAGGCATCATGAAGTCGGCGGTCGTCATGTTCGTCGTCTTCGCGTTCTGCTACTTCCTGTCGGCGCTGCTGCGCGGCGTGACGGCGACGCTCGCGCCGGCGTTCACCGCCGAGCTCGGGCTCACCGCCGGCGACCTCGGCTTGCTTGCGGGGGCGTACTTCCTCGGCTTCGCGACGACGCAGCTGCCGCTCGGCAGCGCGCTCGATCGCTATGGGCCGAAGCGCGTGCTGCTCGCGCTGCTGTCGCTGGCCGTGCTGGCCTGCGCGGCGTTCGCGCTGTCGCGCCAGTTCATCGGCCTGGCGTCGGCGCGCGTGCTGATCGGCGTCGGGGTCAGCGCGTGTCTGATGGCGCCGCTCACCGCATTCCGGCGCTCCTTCGCGCCGGTGGCGCAGTTGCGCGCCAACTCGTGGATGCTCATGGCCGGCTCGACCGGGATGGTGGCGTCGACGCTGCCGGTGCAATGGCTGTTGCCGTCGATCGGGTGGCGCGGCCTCTTCTGGTTGCTGGCGGCCGCGGTGCTGCTCGGGATGGTCGCGATCGCGGCGCTGGTGCCGCGAGACACGCCGAGCGCGGCGGCTCATGCGGGCGCCGGCAGCTACGCGGATGTCTGGCGCCATCCGACCTTCGTGCGCTTCGCACCGATGGGGTTCTTCCACTACGGCGGCCTGATCGCGGTGCAGTCGCTGTGGGCCGGTCCGTGGCTCGTCGATGTCTGCCGCTGGACACCCGATCAGGCCGCGCGCGGCCTGTTCGCGATCAACCTGGCGATGCTGGCGAGCTTCATGGCGTGGGGCGGCATCGTGCCGCGCTTGTATGCGCGCGGCTGGACCGCGCAACGCCTGATCGCGCTGGGCGCGCCAGTCAGCCTGGCGGCGCTGGCCCTTGCGCTGCTGTTGGGCGCGCAGGCGACCGCATGGACATGGCTGCTGTTCTGCACCGGGTGCTCGGTGGTGGCGCTGTCGCAACCGGCGGTGGCGCAGCCGCTGCCGCCGGCATTGGCGGGGCGCGCGCTGTCGGCCTACAACCTGGTGATCTTCCTCGGCATCTTCGCGTTGCAATGGGGCATGGGGCTGGCGATCGACGTCTTTCGCGGCTGGGGCTGGGACGTCGTGTCGGCCTACCGTGGGGCCTGTGCGTTGTTGTGGTGTTGCATCGCGGGGGCCTATGTGTGGTTTTTGTGCCGCGCCGAGGCGCCCGCCGCCCGCCCGCTGAACCAGCCGGCCTGAACTGCCGATAATTCGCCGCCATGCCCGGAATGCTGATCATTGCCCACGCGCCGCTCGCGTCCGCGCTGAAGGCCGTCGCGGAGCACACGTTCCCCGATTGCGCCGGCACGCTGGCGGCGCTCGACGTGACGCGCGACATGTCGATCGACGATGTCGAATCTCGGGCGCGCGAGCTGCTCGAGCGGGTGCGCACGCCCGAAGCCTTGATCTTCACCGACGTGTTCGGTGCTACGCCCTGCAATGCCGCCCAGCGCCTGGGCGACGGGACGCAGGTGCGCGTGGTCGCCGGCGTCAACGTCCCGATGCTGTGGCGTTCGCTCAGTTACGCCGCCGAGCCGCTCGACGCGGTCATGACCCGCGCGATGGCAGGGGCGACGCAGGGTGTGATGCAGGTCGCGACCTCGAAACCGCAGAACCAATCTCTCAAGCCCGCCGCCAATGATCAAAGCAAGCATCACCATCAGCAATAAGCTCGGGCTGCATGCGCGCGCATCGGCCAAGCTGACGAAACTGGCGGGCTCGTTTCAGAGCGATGTGTTCATGACGCGCAACGACCGCCGCGTCAATGCGAAGAGCATCATGGGCGTGATGATGCTCGCCGCGGGCATCGGGAGCATCGTCGAGCTCGAGGTGAACGGCAGCGACGAGCGGGCTGCGCTCGACGCGCTGATCGCGCTGATCAACGACAAGTTCGGCGAAGGTCAGTAGGCGCGGCTCAAGCCGCGCTGGGGGCGAGGAAGTGCCGCCGATAGCGCGCCGGCAGGTCCTCGATGCGCAGCAGCATCGGCAGATCGGCGGTGTTGAAGTCCGGGTCCCAGGCCGGTGCGCCCAGTACCCTGGCACCGCAGCGCAGATAGCCCTTGATCAGCGCGGGGGCCTCGACGCCGAGATCGCACTGCAGCTCGTCGACCGGCAATGCCAGGCGTGGGGTCACGCGCCAGTCGATCTCGGCGAGGTGGGACGCCCGCAATTGCGTCCACAGGCTGGCGGCGACGTGGCCGCCGTCGCGCATGCTGATGCTCGCGCAGCCGACCATCGCCTCGAGTGCGTTGCGGTGCATGAACTCGGCGAGCGCCCCCCACAGCGCGAGGATCACGCCGCCGGAACGCCAATCGGGATGGACGCACGAGCGGCCGAGCTCGACCATCTTCGCGCGCAGCGGCCGCAGTCGGGTCAGATCGAATTCGCCGTCGCTGTACAGACCGCCGACGCGGCGCGCATTCGCCGGCGTGAGCACGCGGTAGGTGCCGATCACCGCGCCGGGCTCGCCGTCGACACCCGGCGCACGCACCAGCAGGTGTTCGCAAAACGGGTCGTAGAGGTCGATGTCGTGGCCTGCGGGCGACCCGTGCGGCACGCTCAGGCGCGCGCCCATCTCTTCGGCGAAGACGCGATACCTCAGTTGCTGCGCCTCGCGAACGTCCTCTTCATCGCGCGCCCAAACCACGTCAAAGCCGATCGCGTCAGCCCGTGCGGCGTGCGGTCGCGGATGAAGCGACCTCCGGGGCGCCACGGGTGCGCTGAGGTCGGCGATCGGGAAAGTGGGCATCGGCAGGTCGCGCATCGAGGTCTCCGGTTCGGTTCGGAGCGATGCTCGCCACGCGCGGTGACGCCACCATGAACCGGGCGTGAAGGTCTCGTGACATGCGTGCTGCGTCACCGACGGACACGATGGGACACACGGCAAATCCGCTGGCCGTGCCGGCGTGGGCGCTGCTAGCATCGGCCGCATGAGCATTCAGGTGTTCGGGCTTCCGGTATCGCGCGGCGTGGCGATCGGGCGAGCGGTGCTCGTCGCTTCCAGCCGCGTCGACGTGGCGCACTACTTCATCGACGATGAACGCGTCGACTTCGAGATCGCGCGGCTGCGCACCGCGCGCGACGCGGTCGCGAGCGAACTCAGCACCCTTCAGCGCGACCTGCCGGCGGAGGCGCCGGCGGAGCTCTCGGCGCTGCTCGACGTACACCTGATGCTGCTGCACGATGACAACCTCACCGGCGCGACCAAGCACTGGATCAGGGACCGGCACTACAACGCCGAGTGGGCGCTGTCGGCGCAACTCGAAGTGCTGGCGCGCCAGTTCGACGATATGGAGGACGAGTACCTGCGCGAGCGCAAGGCCGACCTCGAGCAGGTCGTCGAACGCCTGCTGCGCGCGCTCGATCGCGGACCGGCGGCGACCTACGTGCCCGCGCCGGGCGCACCGCTGCGCGATTTCGCGGGCGAGGATCCGCTGGTGCTGGTGGCCAACGACATCGCGCCGGCCGACATGCTGCAGTTCAAGCGCAGCGTGTTCACCGGCTTCATCACCGACGTCGGCGGCAAGACCTCGCACACGGCGATCGTCGCGCGCAGCATGGACATTCCGGCCGTCGTCGGCGCGCGCGAGGCGAGCCGCATCATCCGACAGGACGACTGGGTCGTGATCGACGGCGATGCGGGCATCGTGATCATCGATCCGTCGCCGATCGTGCTGGAGGAGTACCGCTTCCGGCAGCGCCAGAGCGCGCTCGGCCGCGAGCGGCTCACGCGGCTGCGCCACACGCCGGCGGTGACGCTCGACGGCGAACGCGTCGAGCTGCTGGCGAACATCGAGCTGCCGCGTGACGCGGCCGCGGCGCTGGAGGCGGGAGCGGTCGGCGTGGGGCTGTTCCGCAGCGAGTTCCTGTTCATGAACCGGGAAGGCGAACTGCCGGGCGAGGACGAGCAATTCGAGGCCTATCGCACCGCGGTCGAGTCGATGAAGGGTCTGCCGGTGACGATCCGTACCGTCGACATCGGTGCGGACAAGCCGCTCGACCGGATGTCGGCCAACGAACTGCGGCACGAGCACGCGTTGAACCCGGCGCTCGGATTGCGGGCCATCCGCTGGAGCCTTTCGGAGCCCGGGATGTTTCGCCAGCAGTTGCGCGCGATCCTGCGTGCCAGTGCCTTCGGCAAGGTCAAGTTGCTGATCCCGATGGTGGCGCACCTGAGCGAAGTCACCGCCACGCTCGAAGCGCTGGCGCGCGCGCGCCAGCAATTGACCGAGGCCGGCAAGGCTTACACCGACGTCGAGGTCGGCGCGATGATCGAAGTGCCCGCCGCGGCGCTGATGCTGCCGACCTTCCTGCGCTACTTCGACTTCGTCTCCGTCGGCACGAACGACCTGATCCAGTACACGCTGGCCATCGACCGCGCCGACGAGGCCGTCGCGCACCTCTATGACTCGTGGCATCCGGCCGTGCTCGGGCTGCTGGCCCGCGTGATCGCGCAGGCGCGCGCCGCGGGCAAGTCCGTCAGCGTCTGCGGCGAGATGGCGGGCGACCCCGAATTCACGCAGATCCTGCTCGGCATGGGTCTGCGCAGCTTGTCGATGCATCCGTCGCAGATTGCCGCGATCAAGCAGCGCGTGCTGCGCACCGACGCCAGGCGCTGGGCAGCGCAGCTCGAGCGCGTGCTGGCCTCCGAGGATCCGCAGCGCGAATGCGCTCGCGTGGCGAAGGCGTTGTCTCCGTCCCCGTGGCAGGAGGCGGAGGCGTCAGCGGCGGGCGCGTGAGCGTCGTTTTGACGGGTTCGAAAAGCATGCTATAGTCGTGGTCTTCGCTGATTGCAGTGAGCCCGCCGCGAAAGCGGCGTGACTCGCGAATCGACGAAGCGCTGATGAAAATCAGCAAAAGACTTAGCGTTTGACAGGGGTTTAAAAAACATGTCAGAATCGCGGTCTTCGCTGATAACAGCAACGTCTTCGAAAGAGACGCGCCGAAATCAGCCAGCTCTTTAAAAACTAACAGCCGATAAGTGTGGGCGTTTGAAGGCGAGTGCCAAGAGAAATGTGAGCAATCACAGGACTCGAGGTCTACTGGACCTTAAACGCTCATGAAGTGAAGTTCACTTCAATTCATTGAGCAAAATTCAAGATCGAACTGAAGAGTTTGATCCTGGCTCAGATTGAACGCTGGCGGCATGCCTTACACATGCAAGTCGAACGGCAGCACGGGAGCAATCCTGGTGGCGAGTGGCGAACGGGTGAGTAATACATCGGAACGTGCCCAGTAGTGGGGGATAGCCCGGCGAAAGCCGGATTAATACCGCATACGACCTACGGGTGAAAGCGGGGGATCGCAAGACCTCGCGCTATTGGAGCGGCCGATGTCAGATTAGCTAGTTGGTGGGGTAAAAGCCTACCAAGGCGACGATCTGTAGCTGGTCTGAGAGGACGACCAGCCACACTGGGACTGAGACACGGCCCAGACTCCTACGGGAGGCAGCAGTGGGGAATTTTGGACAATGGGCGCAAGCCTGATCCAGCCATGCCGCGTGCGGGAAGAAGGCCTTCGGGTTGTAAACCGCTTTTGTCAGGGAAGAAATCTTCTGGGTTAATACCTCGGGAGGATGACGGTACCTGAAGAATAAGCACCGGCTAACTACGTGCCAGCAGCCGCGGTAATACGTAGGGTGCGAGCGTTAATCGGAATTACTGGGCGTAAAGCGTGCGCAGGCGGTCTTGCAAGACAGGTGTGAAATCCCCGGGCTCAACCTGGGAACTGCACTTGTGACTGCAAGGCTGGAGTACGGCAGAGGGGGATGGAATTCCGCGTGTAGCAGTGAAATGCGTAGATATGCGGAGGAACACCGATGGCGAAGGCAATCCCCTGGGCCTGTACTGACGCTCATGCACGAAAGCGTGGGGAGCAAACAGGATTAGATACCCTGGTAGTCCACGCCCTAAACGATGTCAACTGGTTGTTGGACGGCTTGCTGTTCAGTAACGAAGCTAACGCGTGAAGTT
>Ga0209023_10001153_pt1 | contig 36366 bp, 31 predicted proteins | sample LakOneMetagenome_FD_187468 | JGI IMG/M metagenome (GOLD analysis project Ga0209023, IMG submission 187468) | Freshwater and sediment microbial communities from Lake Erie, Canada (SPAdes) (version 2) | ecosystem: Environmental > Aquatic > Freshwater > Lentic | place: Lake Erie, Canada...
CAACCAATCGGGCGTGCCCGAACGGCCGACCAACGACCCGTGGGACCGGATCGAGGACAGCCTCGACACGCTGATCCCGGCCAATGCCAACCAGCCTTATGACATGCATGAGGTGGTGAAGAAGGTGCTGGATGAGGGCGAGTTCTTTGAAATTCAGCCCAAACACGCCGCCAATATCATCGTCGGGTTTGGCCGGATTGAAGGCCGCACCGTCGGCGTGGTCGCCAACCAGCCGTTCGTGCTGGCCGGCGTGCTCGATATCAACGCCAGCAAGAAGGCCGCGCGGTTTGTGCGGTTCTGCGATTGCTTTGAAATCCCGATCATCACTTTCGTCGATGTCCCCGGCTTCCTGCCCGGCACGGCGCAGGAATACGGCGGGATCATCAAGCACGGCGCCAAGCTGCTGTTCGCCTATGCCGAAGCGACCGTGCCCAAGATCACCGTGATCACCCGCAAGGCCTATGGCGGGGCTTACTGCGTGATGAGCTCAAAGCACTTGCGCGGTGACCTCAACTATTCCTGGCCGACCGGCGAAATCGCCGTGATGGGCGCCAAGGGCGCGGTCGAGATCATCTTCCGCTCGGACATCGGCGACCCCGACAAGATCGCCGAACGCACCAAGGAATACGAGGACGCCTTCGCCAACCCGTTCGTGGCGGCGAGCAAGGGGTTCATTGATGAGGTGATTCATCCGCGGAACACCCGGCGGCGGATTGCGCTGGGGCTGCGGAAGCTGCGGAACAAGGTTCTGGAGAATCCGTGGAAGAAGCATGACAATATTCCGCTGTGAGGAGTAAGCCATGACCGACCATCTCGATGCCATCGAACGCCTGCACCGCCTGAAGGAATCGGGCGCGCTGAGCGAGGAGGAGTTTGCGGCGCAAAAGGCCAGGCTACTCGAAGCTGCCGCTGCGCCTGTGCCGGAGCCTGTCGTGGCTGATCCGGACTGGTCGCCTCCGCCCTCGGTTGGGCTCAGCAAGGGCCTGCTCGCCGGGATCGCGGCGGCGGTGGTAATTCTGGGCGTGGGGGCCTGGTACGGCCTATCCGGATCGGGCGAGCCCTCGAGCGAACCCAGCGCCGCTGCCAGCGATGCCGCCGCTGCCGTGGCCATGCCCACCGTCCCTGCCATCGCCAGCCTGCCCGAAGGCGAGCAACTGCGGCTCGCCTCGCTCGCGGCGCTGGGCTTCACTGGCAGCCGCACCCGCAAGGAAGGCACCCAGGCGGTGACCACCAAGGCTGAGCGGCTGGTGCAGTTGCCCTTCGGCGTCGCACTGCTGACCAGCACCGCGCGCCCCGATGCCTGTCATGCCTGCTCGGGCTTTGTCGGGGTCTATTACCTCAAGGACGAGGGCGGCCAGTTCAAGGTCACTGGCAAGTGGCCCGAAGCGGTTTCGGGCTGGGGTTGGGGCAACGTGCCCGATTGGCGCCTGTCGAGCGAATATACCGCGCAGCCTGCCGTGGTGGCCAGCGGAACCGACGGCAACCAGGGCTATTTCTGCGGCGGGACCACGATCACCGAGCTGACTGCCAAGGGCCCGGTCACTTCGTTCATCGCAACCTCCTCTACCAACGACGGCGCGGTCGATCCGGACACCGGCACCGACATGGGCGGCAATCCGCTCAAGACGCTCGATGGCAAGATCGTCGGCGTGCAGAAGGGCAAGTCGCTGCAGGTCAAGGTCACCGGGACTGACAGCTTCATCGAAAGCTATGTGATGAAGGGCGGCAAGTACGTGCTCACCTCGGGCGAGACCAGGCTGGGCTGCTGAGGGGACAACGCATGAAACTCGGCCGTTTGAACCATATCGGGGTCGCCACGCCCTCCATCGCGGACTCCATCGTGTTCTACCGCGACGTTATGGGTGCGACGAAGATTCACGAACCGTTCGACCTGCCCTCGCAGGGAGTGAAGGTCTGCTTCGTCGATACGCCAGGGGCGGACGGAGCGCTGAACGGCACCCAGATCGAACTGATCGAGCCGCTGCCGGGCAACACGTCGATCCAGTCGTTCCTCGACAAGAACCCCGCCGGCGGGCAGCACCATGTCTGCTACGAAGTGCCCGATATCCTTGCCGCCAAGGCCTGGTTCGAAAGCCAGGGCAAGCGCGTGCTGGGCGAACCCCGGATCGGGGCGCACGGGACGCTGATATTCTTTGTGCATCCCAAGGACATGCAAGGGGTGCTGACCGAGATTATGGAGGTGCCCACTGGTTCTGGGGGGCACTAACAAACCTCCGTTCGTCCTGAGGAGCCGAAGCCGAAGGCAGAGGCGTCTCGAAGGACCCGGGCGCGGCGGTGGTTCGAGACGGGCCTTCGCATTCGCTCAGTCCCTCCTCACCACGAACGGACATTGGCAATTCGAGAATTGAGAGAGGGAATGACAATGGCTGATTACGAAACAATCCTGACCGAACGCGTCGGCAATGTGCTCAAGCTCACGCTCAACCGGCCCGAGCGGCTCAATGCCGCCTCAATCCAGCTGGCCGAGGAACTGGGCGCGGCGTTCTATGATTTGGGCGATGCCCGCGCGGTGGTGATCACCGGGGCGGGCAAGGGCTTTTGCTCGGGCGCGGATCTTGCCGCGCGCGGCGATCGCAGCCCGCTGGAGCAGAAGGGCGGCAGCCACCGTGCGCTGCAGAACTTCTACAACCCTGTGGTCACGCAAATCCTGCGCGCGCCGGTGCCGGTGGTGACTGCGGTCAACGGGGCGGCGGCCGGGGTCGGTTGCTCGATCGCGCTCGCGGGCGATTTCGTGCTGGCAGGCAAGAGCGCCTATTTCCTGCAGGCTTTCGTCAACATCGGGCTGGTCCCCGATGGCGGATCGACCTGGCTGCTGGCCCGCGCGATCGGCCGGGCGCGTGCAACTCGGATGATGATGCTGGGCGAAAAGATCGGGGCAAGCCAGGCGGAGGAATGGGGCCTGATCTACAAGGCGGTCGAGGACGAGACTTTGCAGGACGAAGCCATGGCGCTCGCCACCCGTCTCTCCGAAGGGCCGACGCTGTCCTATGCGACGATGAAGAACAACATCCAGACCGCGCTCGACGGCAATCTCAGCCAGGTCCTGCTCGCCGAAGCTGAAGGCCAACGCGTGGCAGGAGCGAGCGCGGATGCAATGGAAGGCGGCATGGCCTTCCTCCAAAAGCGCAAGGCCGAGTTCAAGGGCAAGTAGAACCACGCCCGTTCGTGTCGAGCGAAGTCGAGACACTAGCGCGCAGCATCTCGACTTCGCTCGATGCGAACGGAACTTGGGAAATGAGAAACAGATGATCTTCTACAACAGCCCCAATCCCGCGCCCAACCCGCGGCGGGTGCGGATCTTCGCGGCGGAGAAGGGGATCGCCCTGCCGGCGCGCGAGGTCTCGATCCCGGCGGGTGAGCACAAGAGCGACGAGTTCAAGGCGCTCAATCCGCGTGGACAGACCCCGGCCTTGCAGCTCGATGACGGAACGGTGATCGCCGAGTCTGTCGCAATCTGCCGTTATCTGGAAGGGCTGCATCCTGAGCCGCCATTGTTCGGCAGCGGCGCGAAGGAGCAGGCGCTGATCGAGATGTGGAACCGGCGGGTGGAGATGGTGCTGATGCCGCCGGTCGGTGCGGTCTGGGTGCATACGCACAAGTTCACCGAGCGGCTGCCGGGGCGCATCCTGGAATGGGGCGAGGCGAACCGCCCGCGTATTTACGAGGCGATGCGGTTCTTCGATGAGACGCTCGCGGGACGCGAGTTCCTGGCCGCCGATCGCTTCACCATCAGCGATATCCTGCTGCTGACCACGATCGACTTTTCGACCTTCATCGGCATGCCCATGCCGGACGAGCTTTCCAACCTGCACGCCTGGCACGCGCGCGTCTCCGCCCGGCCCAGTGTCGCGGCCTGAACTGGTAGTATCATGACCAAACCGACTGTAACCGACTGGCAGGCCGCTGCCGCCAAGGAAGTCAAAGGCAAGGACCTGACCTGGAACACTCCTGAAGGGTTCCCGATCAAGCCGCTCTATACCGCAGAGGATGCCGGCGATCCCGGCCTGCCGGGTTTCGCCCCGTTCACCCGCGGGGTGCGTGCCAGCATGTATGCGGGCCGCCCGTGGACGATCCGCCAGTACGCGGGCTTCTCGACCGCCGAGGAATCGAACGCCTTCTACCGCCGCAACCTGGCGGCCGGACAGAAAGGCCTGTCGGTCGCTTTCGATCTCGCCACCCATCGCGGCTATGACAGCGATCACCCGCGCGTGGTGGGCGACGTCGGCAAGGCCGGGGTCGCGATCGACAGCGTCGAGGACATGAAGATCCTGTTCGACGGGATCCCGCTCGATCAGATGTCGGTCTCCATGACCATGAACGGCGCGGTGATCCCGATCCTGGCGTTCTTCATCGTCGCCGGGGAAGAGCAGGGGGTCGATCAGGCCCAGCTCGACGGGACCATCCAGAACGATATCCTCAAGGAGTTCATGGTCCGCAACACCTATATCTACCCGCCCGAGCCGAGCATGCGGATCGTCTCGGACATCATCGCCTACACCTCGGCGCATATGCCCAAGTTCAACTCGATCTCGATCTCGGGCTATCACATGCACGAGGCCGGGGCGACGGCGGTGCAGGAACTGGCCTTCACCATCGCCGACGGCAAGGAATACGCCGAGCGGGCGATGGCTGCGGGGCTCGATATCGACGCCTTTGCGGGCCGCCTCAGCTTCTTCTTCGGCATCGGCATGAACTTCTTCATGGAAGTCGCGAAGCTCCGCGCCGCGCGCACGCTGTGGCACCGGGTGATGGATGGGCTGGGCGCGAAGGACGAACGCAGCAAGATGCTGCGCACCCATTGCCAGACCAGCGGCGTTTCGCTGCAGGAGCAGGACCCTTACAACAATGTGATCCGCACCACGATCGAGGCGATGGCCGCCACTTTAGGAGGGACGCAGAGCCTCCACACCAATGCGCTCGACGAAGCGATCGCGCTCCCGACCGATTTTTCGGCGCGGATTGCCCGCAATACCCAGATAGTGCTGGCCGAGGAAAGCGGGATCACCAGGGTGGTCGATCCACTTGGCGGCTCCTACTACGTCGAGGCGCTGACCAGCACCCTGGTGGACGAGGCCTGGGCCTTGATCGAAGAGGTCGATGGCCTCGGCGGGATGACCAAGGCGGTCGCTTCGGGAATGCCCAAGAGCCGAATCGAGCAGGCCGCCGCCGCCAAGCAGGCCCGGATCGACAAGGGCGAAGACGTGATCGTCGGGGTCAACAAGTACAAGCTCGCCAAGGAAGAGCATCTCGACACGCTCGAGGTGGACAACCACGCGGTGCGCGAGGCGCAGATCGCGCGGCTCAAGGCGACCAGGGCTGCGCGCGATACCAGCGCCTGCGAGGCCGCGCTGAAGGAGCTGACCCATGCCGCGAAGTCCGGCGGCAACCTCCTCGAATTCGCCGTCCGCGCCGCGCGCCAACGCGCTACGCTGGGTGAAATCTCCGATGCGATGGAGGTCGCTTTCGGCCGCTATGGCACCCAGCCGGTCCCGGTCACGGGCATCTACGGCAAGGCCTATGCCGCCGACGCGCGCTATGCCCAGGTGGTGCAAGGCGTCGAAGCCGTCACCCGCCGCCTTGGCCGCGCGCCGCGCCTGCTGGTCGCCAAGATGGGCCAGGACGGCCACGACCGCGGCGCCAACGTGATCGCCAGCGCCTTCACCGACATGGGCTTTGACGTGACCAGCGGGCCATTGTTCCAGACGCCCGAGGAAAGCTGCGCGCTGGCGCTGGAGAAAGACGTCGACGCAGTCGGCGCAAGCTCGCTCGCCGCCGGGCACAAGACGCTGGTCCCCGAACTGGTTCGCCTGCTCAAGGACGCCGGACGCCCCGACATCAAGGTCGTCGCTGGCGGGGTAATCCCCCCGCAGGACTACGACTATCTGCGTGAGGCAGGGGTGCAGGGGATCTACGGGCCGGGCACCAATGTGGTCGAATGCGCGGCGGATATGCTGCGGCTGCTCGGGCACAATATGCCGCCGGTGGAGGTGTGATCATGGCTCCGCGCTCCGTTTTTGTCGTCATGTCTGCCGTGGTCGCGTGGGCATCCGTGACTTCGTGCAGCAAAGGCGAGAACACGTCCGTCCGACAGACTGATCCTAACTCCAAGCAGTGTGACGAAGTCACCCCGCACGCCGCCGAGATTGCATGCAAGGAAAACCTGGCAGGCAAGGCCGAAGCCGAAGTCGGTGATCTTTCAGCGCAGTACTTCGAAGAAGCTAGACGGCTGGACGTTGAATTCCGCAGGGAGCTTAGAGGCGAAACGCCGCAGTCGGACAGTTTTGAGGCACAGGCGCGAGATTCGCACGAGGCGTGGACGAAGTACGTCAAGCGGCAATGCCAATTCGAGGAAGGCACGAGCTTCGGAGGCAGCGGCGGCGGTGATTTTGGAGCGGAATGCCGCCTTCGTCTTAGCAAGCAGCGAGCAGGCGAGCTGCACCAAGCAATTGAATTCGCAAAATGGCAAAGCGTTCGGAAGTAGGTAAAAAATGTTCAAAAAAATCCTCATCGCCAACCGTGGCGAAATCGCTTGCCGGGTGATCAAGACTGCCCGGCGGATGGGTATCGCGACCGTCGCGGTCTATTCCGATGCCGATGCTCGCGCGCCGTTTGTGCAGATGGCCGACGAGGCCGTCCACATCGGCCCGTCGCCCGCGGCGCAGAGCTATCTGATCGCGGACAAGATCATCGCGGCCTGCAAGCAGACCGGGGCCGAGGCGGTCCATCCGGGTTATGGGTTCCTGTCCGAGCGCACCAGCTTTGCCGAAGAACTGGCCAAGAACGGCATCGCCTTTATCGGCCCGCCGGTGAACGCCATCGCCGCGATGGGGGACAAGATCGAGAGCAAGAAGCTCGCCAAGGAAGCGGGGGTGAATGTCGTCCCCGGCTTCGTGGGTGAGATCGAGGATACCGAGCACGCGGTGCGGATCTCGGCCGAGATTGGCTATCCCGTGATGATGAAGGCCAGCGCCGGTGGCGGCGGCAAGGGCATGCGCCTGGCCTACGACGAAAAGGACGTGCGCGAAGGCTTTGAGGCGGTCAAGCGCGAGGGGCTGAACTCGTTCGGCGACGACCGCGTTTTCATTGAGAAATTCATCCTCAACCCGCGCCACATCGAAATCCAGATCCTGGGCGACCAGCACGGCAACATCCTTTACCTCAACGAGCGCGAATGTTCGATTCAGCGTCGCCACCAGAAAGTGGTCGAGGAAGCGCCGTCGCCCTTCGTGACACCGAAGATGCGGAAAGCCATGGGCGAACAGTGCGTCGCGCTGGCCCGGGCGGTGGGCTATTACAGCGCCGGCACGGTCGAGCTGATCGTCTCGGGCGCGGACCCCAGCGGCGAGAGCTTCTACTTCCTCGAAATGAACACCCGCCTGCAGGTGGAACACCCGGTCACCGAATGCATCACCGGTATCGACCTGGTCGAACAGATGATCCGCGTTGCCGCGGGTGAGAAGCTGGCCATGACCCAGGATGACGTGAAGATCGAAGGCTGGGCGATCGAAAACCGCGTCTATGCCGAAGATCCCTATCGTGGGTTCCTGCCCTCGACCGGGCGGCTGGTGCGGTACAACCCGCCGGTGCCGGGGTCCTTCGAGACGAGCCTTCAGCCTGCGGCTTCAGTCTCTCCTCAGGACGAACGGAGTTCTTCAAAGGCCGTTCGTCCTGAGGAGCGAGGACGCAGTCCGAGTGTCTCGAAGGGCCTGTCGCGGGATGAACTTCGCGGCGTCGAAGGCATCCGCGTCGATGACGGGGTCTATGAAGGCGGTGAAGTCTCAATGTTCTACGACCCGATGATCGCCAAGCTGATCACCTGGGCCCCGACCCGCAATGAAGCGGCTGACCTTCAGATCAAGGCGCTCGACCGGTTTGAGATCGAAGGGCTGGGCCACAACATCGATTTCGTCAGCGCGATCATGCAGCACCCGCGCTTCCGCTCGGGCGAGCTGACCACCGGGTTCATTGCCGAGGAATACCCGGATGGCTTCACCGGTGCGGCGACTTCACCCGCAGTGCTGAAGCACCTCGCTGCGATCGCCGGGTTCATCATGACCGCGCGGGCCGACCGCGCCTGCCAGATCGACCAGCAGCTCGATGGCAACCTTGAGCCGCCTTACGACTGGTCGGTGACGATCGGCGGGGTGACCCATGCGGTCAGCCTGGACGAGGATGTGACGGTCGATGGTGAGGCGCTAGACCTCGATATGGAATACACCCCCGGCGACCGGGTGGTGGAAGCCACGGTTGGGGATGCGGATTACGGGGTGAAGGTCGAAGTCACCCGCACCGGCCTGAAGCTCACCACCCACGGCGCGATCCACAAGGTTCAGGCGCTGCCCGCGCGGCTCGCGCCGCTGACCAGCCACATGATCGAAAAGATCCCGCCCGATCTGTCGAAATTCCTGATCTGCCCGATGCCCGGGCTGCTGGTCGCGCTACATGTTGAGGTCGGCGACAAGGTCGAGGCCGGCCAGCCGCTTGCCGTGGTCGAAGCGATGAAGATGGAGAACATCCTGCGCGCCGAAAAGTCGGCCACGGTCAAGGCGATCAACGCCAAGCAGGGCGAAAGCCTGGCGGTCGATGCGGTGATCCTGGAGCTGGAATAGCATGCACCTCAGCCACGCCCCCGATGCCCCGCGCGGTGAAGACATCAGCTTCGACCAGTTCCTCGCTGTCGATATCCGGGTGGGCACGGTGCTTTTCGCCGAGCCGTTCCCCGAGGCGCGCAAGCCGGCCTTCAAACTGGTGATCGATTTCGGCCCGGCGATCGGGGTGAAGAAATCAAGCGCGCAGATCACCGACCGCTATGCCCTGGAGGAACTGCCCGGGCGGCAAGTGGCCGCCGTGGTCAACTTTCCGCCGCGCCAGATTGGCAAATTCATGTCCGAAGTGCTGACCCTCGGGTTTGGGGACGAGGAAGGCGCGGTGATCCTGTTTTCGCCGGATCGGCAGGTGCCGAATGGGTCGCGGTTGTTTTGACCAAAACCCGTTCGTGGTGAGGAGGGGACTGAGTGCTGAGCGAAGCGAAGTATCGAAGGCCCCGTCTCGAACCACCGCGTTCGCACGCAGGTCCTTCGAGACGGCTCCTCAGCCTGCGGCTTCGCGACGCCTCCTCAGGACGAACGGATACTGGGGCAGGATAAAGTTTGGGTCTGCAACCCTGTAACCAGCGCTTGGAATTGAGCGAACAAGCCCCCATGTTGCACATAGCCTATCGGAGCGCAGCGCCGGGGGCGGGAGATTAGACATGAACTGGACCGACGTAATCCGCCTTGCGCGCGGCGAGGCCAACCCGGCGCCGCGTCGCGACGAGCGCAGCGAAGAGGAATGGCGCGCGGTGCTGACGCTTGATCAGTTCCAGGTGCTGCGGCTGGCCGGGACCGAACGGCCGTTCTCATCGCAGATGTGCAGCCTGTTCGTGCCAGGACTTTATGCCTGTGCAGGATGCGGGACCGAGCTGTTCGACAGTGCCACCAAATTTGAGAGCGGCACCGGCTGGCCCAGTTTTGCCGAGCCGGTGGCGGACGGGGTGGTGGGCTATCACCTTGATACCAGCCACGGGATGCAGCGGGTCGAGGCAGTCTGCAATGTCTGCGACGGGCACCTGGGCCACGTCTTTCCTGATGGTCCGCCGCCCTCTGGGCTGCGCTTTTGCATGAATGCTTTGTCTTTGGAGAAAGTTGAACACTGACATGGCCCTGTGGGCATTCGACAACAGCCTGACGCGTGTCCTCGCCGGGTTCTACCAGCCCTGGCAGGCCGCGACCCCGGCCGCGCCCAAAGTGGTGGTGTTCAACGATGCCCTGGCCGCGCGGCTCGGCCTGCCGGGGCGCGAAGCGGGCGAAGATGCACTCGCCGGGTGGCTCTCGGGCCGCGATGCGGTGCCGGGGAGCGAGCCGGTGGCGCTAACCTATGCCGGGCACCAGTTCGGTACTTTCAACCCGCAGATGGGCGATGGCCGGGCGCTGCTGCTGGGCGAAGTCATCGCTCCCGATCGGCTGCGGTTCGACCTCCAGTTCAAGGGATCGGGCGCGACGCCCTATTCGCGCGGAGCCGATGGCAAGTGTACGCTTGCCGCAGCCTTGCGCGAATATGTGATGTCGGAGGCGATGGCCGCGCTGGGGGTGCCGACGACCCGCAGCCTCGCGGTTGTCGCGACCGGCGAGGGCATCTGGCGCGAAGAGCCGCACCCCGCCGCGGTGCTGACTCGGGTGGCCGCGAGCCACTTGCGGGTTGGCACGTTTGAATGGGCTGCCGCGCACAAGGGGCGCGAGGCGGTCGAGCAATTGTCTGACTATGCGCTCGAACGCCATTTCCCCGAGCGCCTGCATGAAGCCAACCGGCCTTTGGCATTGCTCGATGCGGTCTGCGATGTGCAGGCGCGGCTGGTCGCCAAATGGATGGCCCTGGGCTTCGTCCACGGGGTGATGAACACCGACAATGTCGCGATCTCGGGCGAAACGATCGACTATGGCCCCTGCGCCTTCCTCGATGGCTATTCGGCTAGCCAGGTCTTCTCCTCGATCGATCGCGGCGGGCGCTATGCCTATGGGCAGCAGCCGCTGGTCTGCCGCTGGAACCTCTACCGCCTCGCCTCCGCCCTGATCGAGGCGATCGCCGAGGTGGACCAGGCTGACACCGAGCAGGCGCGGGTGATACTGGAGCAATGGCCGGCGCGGTACGAGGCCTATTGGCTGGGCGAAATGCGCGCCAAGTTGGGGCTGCTTGAGGAGCGCCAGGGTGACCTTGAACTGGTCCGCAACCTGTTCGCTGCGCTCGAAGGGCAGCAAGCAGATTTCACGCAACTGTTTCGTGCGCTTTCGGACACCTTGAGTGCCGGTTATGTGGCACTTGAGGTACATCTGACCGAACGCGGTGTGCTGCGTGAGTGGTATGCCAGGTGGCAGGCGCGTTTGGCCGCGGAGCCGCGCGATCCAGCGACCCGGAAAGCGGCGATGGATGCGGTCAATCCGCTCTATATCCCCCGCAACCATCTGGTCGATTCCGCCCTCGCCGATGCTGAAGCTGGCGATCTGGCACCGTTCCTGACCCTGCTTGAGGCGGTCATGCGGCCTTTTGAATTTCGCGAAGAATTACAACGCTATACCCAGGGTGCGCCCGACGGCTCACCGCGCCATGTAACCTACTGCGGAACCTGAACGAATTGGGGGTAAAGGAGTATGAACATGCTGAAACCAACCCTTGCCGCCGCCTTGCTGCTCGCCGCACCGGGGATTGCCCATGCCGACACCATCGTGCTCGCCGGAGGCTGTTTCTGGGGAATGGAAGGCACGTTCGAGCATGTCAAAGGCGTCACGAATGTCGTCTCGGGCTATGCCGGGGGCAGCGCTGGCGATGCCACCTATGATCGTGTTTCCTCCGAGAATACTGGCCATGCCGAGGCGATCCGGGTGACTTACGATCCGAAGCAGGTATCGCTCGGCGACCTGCTGGGGGTCTATTTCCTTGTCGCCCACGATCCTACCCAGCTCAACCGGCAGACTCCAGATGAAGGGCCAAGCTATCGCAGCGCGATATTCCCGCAAAGCGCGCAGCAGCGCACGTTCGTCGACGCCTATATCAAGACGCTCAATGCCAAGCCGGCATTCGGTGGGCGGATCGTGACCAGGATCGAAAGTGGTCCATTCTACCCGGCCGAAGCCTATCATCAGGATTTCATGCGCAAGAACCCTGACCACCCCTATATCCAGCGGTGGGATGTCCAGAAAATCAGGAAGTTGAAGGTTACCTATCCGGCCTTGTTCAAGGGCTGACGCAGGCCTTCCCAAGCCTTGTTTATCGCCTGGTCGAGTTCGGCGTTCCAACGGGCATAGTCGCATTTGTTCAGCAGGTCGGCGGACGGGAACAGCACTGGACTGGTGTTGTATTCGGTCGCCATCAAGGCCTTGGCGGCGAGATTGGGCGTGGGGAAGAGGATCGTCTCGCAAATCCCGCTGCCGGCCGGACCGTCCAGAACAAAGTCGATGAACTGGTGGGCGTTATCAGCTGCGGCGGAACCCTTGGGAATGCACAAGTTGTCGCAGGTCAGTTCGCTGCCTTCCTCGGGCATGACGAAGGCCAGATCTGGATCCTCAAGGATCACTTGGGCCAGGTCGCCGTTGTAATCGGCGACCAGGTCAACCTGCTTGTCGAGCAGCAAGTCCTGCCCCTCGTCTTGATGGAACGCCTTGATCAGCGGAAGCTGGGCCTTGAGCAGCTCGGCCAGGGCCGGAATATCGGCAACCGTGATCGCATTGGGACCCTTGCCCAAAGTGCGTGCCGCGATCCGGAACAAGTCAGCAGGATCGCCGGGCAGCGCGATCCGCCCGGCATAGGCGGGGTTGGCGAACAGGTCTTTCCAGCCCTGGGGCGGGACCTGTACCGCTGACCTGCGATAGCCAATCCCATAGACCAGCCAGGTATAGGGCACCGAGTACTTTCGCCCCGAATCATAGGGCGCATCGGCGAAGCGCGGATCGAGATTGCGCAGGTTGGGGATTCGTGCGTGGCTGATTGGCAGCAGTAGCCCGGCACTCGCCAGCCGCTCGACCATTCGGTTTGAAGCGATGATCAGATCGGGCACGTCGCTGCCCTTCTGCAACTGGTTGAACAGCGCATCCTCGCTCGCGATCACGCTCAGCTTCGTGTCGATCCCGCTGGCGTCCTTGAAATCGGCCAGCGTGGTTTCGCCGATGTAGTTGTCCCAACTGGCGAAGCTGAGCGAATTGCGCGCCGCGCAGCCGACCAACGGGGCCAGCGACAGGCCCACTGCGCCCACGCCCAATCCGCGGAGCACGGTGCGGCGGTTAGGGGCGAATGAGTAGTCCATCCCCGTCAATTAACCTCTTGGGCGGCCAAAGCAAACCGCGCCGAGCCGAAGGCCCGTGGATCGCGGTTTGTCCGGTGTCAAACCGCAAATGCCCGAAATGGCCTATCCTGCTTGTCATCAAACCCGGCGAGGATCACTCTAACGCCATGACCCATCCGCTTTCACTCACGTTCCACGGCTCGGCCCGCACGGTTACCGGATCGTGCCACGAACTCGTGCTGGGCAAGTCACGCGTGCTGGTCGATTGCGGGATGTTCCAGGGCTCGCGCACGCTGGAAGGGCTCAATTCAGAGGCTTTCGGGTTCGATCCGCGCAAGGTCGACGCGGTGGTGCTGACCCATGCCCATATCGATCATTCGGGCCTGCTGCCGCGGCTGGTGGCCGAAGGCTTCACCGGGCGGATCTGGTGTACGCAGCCGACCGCCGACCTGCTCGAATATATGCTCGCCGACGCCGGACGGATTCAGGAGGCCGATACCGCGCGGCGCAATCGCCGCCGCGACCGCGCCGGAGAAGAACCATTCGAGCCGCTCTATACCGAGGCTGACGCGCTGGCCGCCTGGGGCCAATGCAGCCCGGTCGAGCTGGAGGAGTGGTTCGAGCCCGCGCCCGGCTTTCGCGCGCGGCTATGGAATGCCGGGCATATCCTGGGTTCGGCCTCGGTTGAACTTGAGGCCGGAGGCAGCCGCGTGCTGTTTTCTGGCGACCTTGGCCCCGACAACAAGGCCTTCCATCCAGATCCCGTCAGCCCCGCCGGGTTCGATCATGTGCTCTGCGAAAGCACTTATGGCGACCGCCAACGCGAGCAGATCACCATCGAGGCCCGACGCAAGCTGCTCGAGGCTGAAATCCGCGGTGCACTGGCGCGCGGCGGCAACCTGGTGATCCCGACATTTGCACTGGAACGCACCCAGGAACTGCTGCTCGATATCGCCGAACTGGCGCGGACCAAGGCGATCGGCAATGTCCCCGTGTTCATTGACAGTCCGCTCGCCAGCCAGGCAACCCGGGTGTTCGAACGCCATGCCCACGACCTTGAAGACGTCGATCCCGACTGCACGTTCAACTGCCCCAATTTCCACTTCGTCGACTCGGTCCAGGAATCGATCCGGCTCAACGCGGTGTCGGGTGCGATCATCATGGCCGCTTCGGGGATGTGCGAGGCGGGGCGGATCCGTCATCACCTGATCCACAACCTGTTCCGGCGCGAGTCAACCGTTCTGTTCGTCGGCTACCAGGCCCAAGGCTCGCTCGGCCGGGTCATCCTCGAGGGCGCCGGGCGGGTGCGGATATCCGGACAGGACGTGATGGTCCGTGCGACGATCCGGCGGATAGACTCCTATTCGGCCCATGCCGACCAGGGCGAACTGCTCGACTGGATCGCCGGGCGCGCGCCAGTCGCTGGCAGCCTGTTCCTGGTCCACGGTGAGAGCGAAGCGCTGGAAACGCTTGCCAAGCTGGCTGTGGAGCGGGTGCCGGGGATCAAACCGCTGATCCCTGAAATCGGCGAGAGTTATGACCTGCCGCCCAAGGCCCCGGCCCGGCGCACCAGGACCGGCCGCACTGATCTGACCGCGGCGCTGGGCCGCGATTGGCAGAACAGCTATGCCGACTTCGTTACCGGACTGAAGCGCGATCTCGCAAAGATCGAAAATGAGGCGCGCCGGCAGCAGGCGATCGCGGAAATGCGCAAAGTGCTGGAAAGCTTTGCCGCGCACCGCAAGGCCCATCGGGGCAAGGAGCACCACTGATGGATCATGGTGAGGCGATCTACCGAACTGTGGGCCTCACCAAGTCTTATGGCGAGGGTGCCACCGCAGTCCACGCGCTGCGCGGGGTGGACCTGACCGTTCACAAGGGAGAGATGCTGGTGCTGCTCGGTCCCTCGGGCTCGGGCAAGTCGACCTTGCTCAACATTCTCGGCGGACTCGACACCGCGACATCGGGCCAGGCCTGGTTCGGCGATCTTGAGCTGACCGCGCTCGATGCCGATGGCCTGACCGAATACCGCCGCGCGTCGATCGGCTTCGTGTTCCAGTTCTACAACCTGATCGCCTCGCTGACCGCGCGCGAGAATGTGCAGCTGATCACCGATATCGCCGAAGCCCCGATGTCGCCCGAAGAGGCACTGGCCCTGGTCGGACTGGAGGACCGGCTCGATCACTTCCCCGCGCAACTTTCGGGCGGCGAGCAGCAGCGCGTGGCGATTGCCCGGGCGATCGCCAAGTGCCCGGCGGTGTTGCTGTGTGATGAGCCGACAGGCGCGCTGGACAGTGCGACCGGCGCGCGGGTGCTCTCGGCGCTCGATACAATCAACCGTGGAGTTGGGACCACCATGTTCATTATCACCCACAACGCGGTGATCGCCGACATGGCCGACGAAGTGGTGCGCTTTGCAGATGGCGCGATTGCATCGCACAGCCGCAATACCGTCCGCCGCAGTCCGGCGGAGTTGAGCTGGTGAAACACGCTGCACCGCTGACCGCCAAGCTGCTGCGCGACTTGTGGCGCATGCGCGCGCAGGCCCTGGCGATCACGCTGGTGATGGCGGCGGGCGTAGGCATGGCGGTGATGAGCTTCGGGATGATCCGCAGCCTCGAGGCGACCCGCGCCAACTATTATGCACGCTACACCCTGGCCGACTTGTGGGTGCCGTTGCGGCGTGCGCCCGACAGCGCTGTGCGTGATTTGCGCGCCCTGCCCGGCGTGGCAGGGGCTGAAAGCCGGATCAGCAGCGCAGCGGTGCTCGATATCGCGGGCGTGGCTGAGCCGGTCACCGCCCGGCTTCATTCTCTGCCAGTCTCGATCAACCGTCTGGTGCTGCGTTCGGGCCGGTTGGCGCGCGTGGATGCCGCGAACGAAGTGGTGGTCAGCGAGATCTTCGCCCGCGCTGCACGGCTAGAACTGGGCAGCACCTTGCCTGCGTTGGTCCACGGCAAGCGGATCGAGCTGCGGCTGGCCGGTACCACATTGTCGCCCGAACATGTCTACGCGGTCGCCCCGGGGCAGATATTCCCCGACAATCGCCGGTTCGGGGTGCTGTGGATGGCGCGCGAGCCCTTGGCCGCAGCGCTCGACTTGCGCGATGGCTTCAACGAAGCGCTGGTCCGGCTGGCACCGGGATCGAACCGCGCCGAGACGATCCGCCGACTCGACCTTGCCACCGTGCACTATGGTGCGACCGGGGCCTTCGGACGCGACCTGCTGGTTTCTGACCGGTTCGTCACCAGCGAGATTGACCAGTTGCGCACCACGGTCGAGATCCTCCCGCCGATCTTCCTGGGTGTGGCTGCGTTCCTGCTCAACATCCTGCTTGCCCGGCTGGTCGATACCGAGCGCGAGGTGATCGGCCTGCTCAAGGCCTTCGGATACCGCGGCGGGACGATTGTGCTGCACTATGCCCAACTGGCGCTGCTGCTGTCGCTGGGCGGTGTGTTGGCAGGCTGGGCGTTGGGCGCGTGGATGGGGCGCGGAATCGCTGGGATCTATCAGGAGTACTATTCGTTCCCGTTCCTGACTTTCGTGGCTGGGCTCGACATCTACCTCGGAGCAGCCGGTCTGGCTTTGCTGGCGGTTTTGGCCGGGGCGGCCGGTTCGGTCTGGCGCGCGCAGCGGTTGACCCCGACAGAAGCGATGCGCCCACCCGCCCCGGCGCACTTTTCTGCGCACGGGCTTTCGGGGCGGCTGGTGCGGCTGCTGCCGGATGAGCCTTCGCGGATGATCTTGCGCGGTCTGGTCCGCCGCCCGCTGCGCTCGCTGGCGAGCGTGGCCGGGCTGGCTGCGGCGCTGGCGCTCTATGTCGCCTCGGCCAGTTCGACCGACAATGTGGACCGGATGATCCAGCTGACATTCGAGCGCGGCCAGCGTGCCGATCTGTCGATCGCATTCGCCGAACCGCGCGATGCCCATGCACTGCGCGAGCTTGAGGCGCTGCCTGGGGTGCAAAAGGTCGAGGCCTGGCGCGGGGTTTCAGCCGATCTGTCGCATGGGCCGCGTCAAGCCCGCGAAGCATTGCTCGGCCTGCCGACTGGTGCGCAGCTGATGCGGCTGGTGACGCTGGATGATGAAGTGATCGATCCTGCCCCGACCGGCGCGATCATTTCCAACCAGCTCGCCCGCAAGCTCGCGGTCAAACCAGGCGACAACATCGCGGTGCAAGTGACCGAGGGCGAGCGCGCGCGTTTTGACCTACCGGTCGCGCGGGTGGTCGATGTGCCCTTGGGCGCGGCCATGGTGGTCGAACGCGGTGCGCTCAACCGCCTGCTGCGCGAAAGCGACGTTTCGAGCGGGGCCTATGTCATGGTCGATCCGGCCCGGCGTGATGCGCTCTATGCGCGGCTCAAGCAGACCCCGATGGTTGCCGGAATTTCAGTAGCCAGCGCGGCGCTGCGCGGAATCCGCGAGACGATCGCCCAGTCGATGGGGATCGTGACCTTGTTCAACACCGTGTTTGCGATGCTGATCGTGGCTGGTGTGACCTATACCTCGGCGCGGATCAGCCTGTCGGAACGCGCGCGTGACCTCGCCTCGATGCGGGTGCTGGGCTACCGCAAGGGCGAAGCAAGTTTCGTGCTGCTGGGCGAGCAGGCGCTGCTGGCGCTGGTCGCGCTGCCGCTGGGGCTGGCGCTGGGTGTCGCCTTGTCGCGCTATATCGCGGCAAGCTTTTCCTCCGACCTGTTCCTGATCCCCTCAGCCGTCAGCATGCGCACGCTGGGCGAGGGGCTGGTGGTGGTGGCGCTGGCGGCTTCCTCCACCGCCTGGCTGATCCGCCGCAGCGCGGACCGGCTTGATCTGGTAAGAGCTCTGAAGACTCGGGAGTGACCATGAGCCGCAAATTCGCCACCGGACCACGGATCGTCGGAGTGCTGATTGCGCTGGCGCTTGCGCTGGCCACCTGGATGATGATCCGCAAGCCCGCGCTTGAGGTCGAGGTAGCCAAGACCAGCCGCGCCCCGCTGGCGGTGACGATCGACGATATCGGCGAAACCCGGGTGCGCGATCTCTATACCATGGCCGCGCCGGTGACCGGCGAATTGCTGCGAGTACTGTTCAAGGCCGGGGCGCAAGTCGTACGCGGGCAGACCTTGCTGGCCGAAATCCAGCCGATCACCCCGGATCCGCTCGATGCCCGGACCTATTCGACCACAGTGGCCAATATCGGCGCACTTCAGGCCCAACTGGCGGCGGCCCGCGCCCGGGTGCAGGAAGCACGCGCGGCCGAACAATTGGCCCAGGCCGACTTCAGCAGGGTCAACGCGCTCTTGCCCGCAGGCTTCGTCTCGCGCGCGCGGTTCGATCAGTCGAAGTCCGCGCTGGCCCAGGCTCGCGCCGCCCTGCTGGCAGCGAGCCAGACTGAGGATGCGGCGTTGCATTCGCTGGCGGCGGCTAAGGTCAGTTTGCGCGGTGTGGGCACCCCGCCGCGTGGGCAAGTCGTTCGGGTCATGGCACCGATTTCGGGGACAGTGCTGCGAGTGCTGGAGGAAAGCGATAGTCCAGTCGTGGCCGGGACACATCTGATGGAGTTGGGCAACCCCGGCGGAATCGAGATCGTCTCTGACATGCTGTCAACCGATGCGGTCAAGGTTCGCCCGGGTGCCGCTGTAACGATTGATGCCTGGGGCGGAGATGCGCCGCTGAAGGGCAGGGTCCGCCTGGTCGAACCATTTGGCTTCACCAAGATTTCCGCGCTGGGCGTGGAAGAACAGCGGGTCAACGTGGTGATCGATCTGGTCGATCCGCGCGCGGCCTGGCAGCGATTGGGACATGGCTACCGCGTGACAGTGCGGGTCGAACTGTGGTCGGCACCCAAGGTGCTGCAAGTTCCGCTGGGTGCCTTGTTCCGCCAAGGCGAGGGCTGGGCGGTCTTCGCAATCAGCAGCGACGGCCGTGCAAAGCTCAAGGCGGTCAAGATCGGGCACATGAATGACAGCGCCGCCGAGGTGCTTGATGGGCTGGGCGAGAGTGAGCAGGTGATCCTTCATCCAGGCGAGAAGGTTAAGGACGGCGCTAAGGTCTTGGTGATTTCTGGCTAGATTTGCCCCAAACGCATCAGGATGGCATAGGACGGACCATGGCTGACCTGCCGATCGACGAAGGCGACTACAACCCCGATCCGCAGCGGCGGACCAAGGTGGGCGTGGCGCTGCTGGTGATTACCTTGCAGGTGCTGCTGCTCATGGCCCTGGTGCAAGCGTTCGCTCCGCAGTTCGCCGCCAGGGCGGTCAAGACTGTGCTGTCGACATTCTCGGTCACTGTTACCACTCCGCCACCGCCACCGCCCGCGAATGAGCCAGCGAAGGCTGGCAAGTCGGGCGAAGCTGGCAAAAAGGCGGTGGCCCGAGAGGTCAAGGCGCCGCAATCCAAAGTGCCGATTGCCAAGGCTCCGGCACCCAAGGCTGCCAGCACCGGCAATGCCAACACTTCGGGCGCGGCCAATCAGGGTGTGGGTACCGGGCTGACCGGCCCCGGCAATGGACCGGGAGGTGGGCCTGATGACAACGGACCTGGCGGTGGCAAACCGGCCAAGGCAGCGCACATTTCCGGCCAGATCAACAATTCCGGAGACTTCCCTATTCCTCCGGGCGGCCGCGAAGCACGGATCGGCAAATCCGTAATCCTGGCGCTGACAGTCAGCCCCAATGGCCGCGCGACCGCCTGCCGGGTCTACAAGAGCAGCGGCTTTCCCGATACCGATGCGGTGGCCTGCCGACTGGCGATCGAGCGCTTGCGGTTCCGCCCTGCCACCAATGGTGCCGGGGAGCCGATCACTTCGACATTCTACTGGCAGCAGAAGTTCTTTTTCTGAGCGCGTCCCTAGCGGTTGACGCTGGGCTTGGCGCATCCCTAACTGCGGCCAAAGCACGAATCCGGAGAGAGCCATGGCCACCACCCATCCCGTTACCGCCGAATGGGCCGCGCGCGCCTTGATCAATGCTGAGCGGTATGCCGACAAGTACCGTGCGGCACTGGAAACGCCCGAAGCATTTTGGCGTGAGGAGAGCGCCCGGCTGGATTGGATCAAGCCGTGGACCAAGCTCAGCAAGTGTTCCTTCAACGAAGCTGATTTCGGGATCGAGTGGTTCTCCGACGGCACGCTCAACGTTTCGGCCAATTGCCTTGACCGGCATCTGGCGACGCGCGGCGATGAAGTCGCGATCATCTGGGAAGGTGATGATGCCGCCCAACAGCGCAAGCTGACTTACCGCGAACTCCATGGCGAAGTCTGCCGGATGGCCAATGCGCTCAAAGACCTCGGCGCCAAACGCGGCGACCGGATCACCATCTACATGCCGATGATCCCCGAAGCGGCCATGGCGATGCTGGCCTGCACCAGGATCGGGGCGATCCATTCGATCGTGTTCGGCGGTTTCAGCCCCGAAGCGCTCGCAGGCCGGATCCAGGACTGCGACAGCAACCTGGTGATCACCGCCGATGCCGGGATGCGCGGGGGCAGGCTGGTTCCGCTGAAAGCCAACGTCGACGAGGCCCTGGCCAGCTGTCCTTCGGTCAGCGAAGTGCTGGTGGTGCGCCATGTTGGAAACGATGTTGCGATGGTCGAAGGCCGCGATCATTGGTGGGACAAGCTGCGCGATGCGGTTTCCGCTGATTGTCCGGCCGAAGAGATGGGTGCGGAAGATCCGCTGTTCATCCTTTACACCTCGGGCAGCACCGGCAAGCCCAAGGGCGTACTGCACACCACTGGCGGCTATCTGACCTGGGCGGCAATGACGCACCAATACGTGTTCGATTACCGTCCCGGCGAAATTTACTGGTGCGCGGCCGATATCGGCTGGGTCACAGGACACAGCTACGTCGTTTATGGCCCGCTGGCCAATGGCGCGACCACGGTGATGTTTGAGGGCGTGCCCAATTATCCCACCCACAGCCGCTTCTGGGAGATCGTCGATCGTCACCAGGTCGAGATTTTCTACGGTGCTCCCACCGCATTGCGGGCGCTGATGCGCGAGGGAGACGACTGGGTGAAGGCGACCAAGCGCGCCTCGCTACGCCTGCTCGGCTCGGTCGGCGAACCGATCAATCCCGAGGCGTGGGAATGGTACTGGCGGGTGGTCGGCGACGAGCGCTGCCCGATCGTCGATACCTATTGGCAGACCGAAACCGGTGCCTGCATGATGACTCCGCTGCCCGGCGCCCATGCGATGAAGCCGGGCGCGGCGAGCTTCCCGATGTTCGGGGTGGTGCCGTTGATCGTCGATAACGAGGGCAACGAGCTGTTCGGGCCGACCGAAGGCAATCTATGCATCCGCCAGTCATGGCCCGGGCAGATGCGCACTGTTTGGGGCGATCACGAACGCTTCTTTCAGACCTATTTCACGACCTACAAGGGGCGCTACTTCACCGGCGATGGCTGCAAGCGCGACGAAGACGGTTACTACTGGATCACCGGGCGGGTCGACGACGTGATCAATGTCTCGGGCCACCGGATGGGCACTGCCGAAGTCGAATCTGCTCTGGTCGCCCATGCCAAGGTCGCCGAAGCCGCAGTGGTCGGCATGCCGCACGAGATCAAGGGGCAGGGCATCTATGCCTATGTCACGCTCAACGCCAACGAGGAACCGAGCGAGGAAGTCCGCAAGGAACTGGTGGCCTGGGTCCGCAAGGAAATCGGACCGATCGCTACCCCCGATGTAATCCACTTCGCGCCCGGCCTGCCCAAGACCCGCAGCGGCAAGATCATGCGCCGGATCCTGCGCAAGATCGCCGAAGGCGATGTAAGCAATTTGGGCGACACATCGACGCTGGCCGATCCTGGCGTGGTCGATGTGTTGCTCAGTGGTGGTCGTTAGGGCTGCTTGGTGATCCGCAGCATGCTGGTGTCGTAGCCCAGCGCCTTTGCCCTGGCGATCAGCGCATCCCGTTTGGCCTGGCTCGGATTGGGCTCGCGCGAGAGGATCCACAAGTAGCGGCCTGAAGGCTCGCCGACGATCGACCACGAGTAGTCCTCGGCCCGGTCTAGCACCCAGTAGTTGCCGTAGAAGGGGCCGAAGAAGCTGACCTTCAGCTTGGCGCCGGTCGCGGTATCTACAATCTTGGCCTTGCCATTGGCCTGCTTCTGCTTTCCGTCCGGCTTGCGGCACGAATTGAGCACCGAAATGTTGCCGTCAGCCCGCAAGATATAATCGGCAGTCACCCCGTCGCAGTCCTTCTGGAAGCCCTGTTCATAACGGGCGAGTTCGTACCACCGGCCCAGGTAGCGACTGAGTTCGACCGACTTGGCCGGCTGCGGCACCGCGACATTACCCACCGCATGCTTCGAAAAGGCGGCCGCGCAGCCGCCCAGTACCAAGGTTCCGGCGGCGAGGGCCAGCAGGGCGAACTTCGGGGTTTCGTTCATGTCGCTTAGTTCCTTGTCCGGTTACGGGCGCCATATCCAAATGGGGGATGACAGCGAAAAGTTCCATCTTCATGCCGATTTCTCTTGACCGCCGATGCCTTGCGCAAGGCTGAACGCGTCAAGCAAATCCGCCTCGCAAACCCTTTGACGGAATACGTATTTAGCCAATCCGGTTTCGCTGGATACCGGATTTGCGTAGTAATAAATGGATTGCCTCAACAACAATCGTCCACAAAGGGGCAACAATCATGAATGCTATTTTCTGGCCAGCGGCCGGCGGCATTGCCGTCGTCGCAGCGCTGGCACTCGTCTATCTTTCAGGGATGATCCGCTATGTCGGCAACAGCCGCGTCGCGATTGTCGAGAAGCTGTGGAGCGGCAAGGGCTCGGTCGAAGGCGGGCTCATCGCGTTGGTGGGCGAGGCCGGTTTCCAGCCCGACGTGCTGCGCGGCGGCTTCCACTTCTTCTTCCCGTTCCAGTACCGCGTCCACAGCCAACCGATGGTGACCATCCCGCAAGGGCAAGTCGGCTATGTCTTTGCCCGCGACGGCGAACCGCTGAGCCCGACCCAGACGCTGGCCAGCAACCTGGCCGCGCGCGACTTCATGGACACCCGGGCCTTCCTGTCGGCTGGCGGGCAGAAAGGCCCGCAGCGCGCAATCCTGCGTGAGGGCACCTATGCCATCAATCTGGCGCAGTTTGTCGTCATCACGCGTGAGCGGATCTATGGCAAGATGCTGGAAGCCAGCGACGCCACGCTGTTCACCGAAATGGCCAATGTGATCATGGGCCGCGGCGGGTTCGACGCGGTGGTGATCAAGGACGCCGACGACGTGATCGGCGTGGTCACGGTCCACGATGGTCCGGCGCTGCCAGCTGACCAAATCATTGCCCCCTCGGTCGGTTCCGATCAGGGCGACGCAGCGACTTTTCACAACAGCTTCCAGGACCCGGAAAAGTTCATCGCCGCCGGCGGCTGCCGCGGCCGCCAACTGCAAGTGCTTGTCGAAGGCTCCTACTTCATCAACCGCCTGTTCGCGACCGTCGAGCGCGTCCCAAAGACCGTGATCGAGGTTGGCCACGTCGGCGTGGTGATCAGCTATACCGGTGAGACCGGCAAGGACACCTCGGGCGCGGACTATCGCCACGGCGAACTGGTCGCGCCCGGCAACCGGGGTGTGTGGAGCGAGCCGCTACTGCCTGGCAAATATGCCTTCAACACCTATGCCGGCAAGATCATCATGGTCCCCACCACCAACTTCATCCTCAAGTGGGAACAGTCGGACATCGGACCGCACAAGTTCGACGAGAACCTGTCCGAAGTCTCGCTGATTACCCGCGATGCGTTTGAGCCGGTCTTGCCGCTGTCGGTGGTGGTGCACATCGACTACCGCAAGGCCCCGCTGGTGGTGCAGCGCTTTGGCGACATCAAGCGGCTGGTCGAACAGACGCTTGACCCGATGGTTTCGGCCTATTTCAAGAACGTCGCGCAGAAGCGTACGCTGATCGAACTGCTGCAGGAACGCAGCGAGATCCAGGAAAGCTCGGGCAGCGAAATGCGCAGCAAGTTCCAGGCCTATAACCTCGAGCTGCAGGAAGTGCTGATCGGCACGCCCCGCGCGGCGGCGGGCAACAACCAGATCGAGCAGATCCTGACCCAGCTGCGCCAGCGGCAGCTCGCCGACGAACAGGTCGGTACCTACGAACGCCAGGCGCTGGCTGCGCAGAAGGAACGCGAACTGCGCGAGGCCGAAGCCCAGGCCAAGCAGCAGACCGCGATCACCGAAAGCCAGCTATCGATCCAGGTCCAGGAGAACGAAGGCAAGGCCAGCCTGGCCCGGGCGCAGCAGGAAGCGGCGCAGATGCGGACCCTGGCCCAGGCCGAGGCAACGCAGATCCAGCTGCTGGGCGAAGGCGAAGCCAAGAAGGTCATCGCACTCGCTGCGGCCGAGGCCGAAAAGGTCACCAAGGTCGGCCTGGCCCAGGCCGAGGCGATCGAGAAGCAGGTCGCTGCCTCTGGCGGCGCGCGCTACCAGCTCGCCCGGCAGGTTGCCGAACGGATGGCCGAGGCGCTCGAAACCTCGGGCGTCGACGTGGTCCCGCGGATCCAGGTAAATGGCGGCGAAGGCGGCGAGGGCGGTTCGCTTGTCCAGACCTTGCTGGCCTTGCTGGTCAGCGAAAAGGGCGATGCACTGCTGGAGGCTGAAGACACCAAGCCACGGCGCAGGCGCAACGTCGAGGCTGAAAACCTGGAAGCCTGACAATATCCGGCCCGGGCCTTCCCTGCGGAGGTCCGGGCCGCTACCTTCTCCCCATGATCGCCCAGACCATCCAGCTCGCCCTCGCTCCGGTCTTCGTGTTGGTGGCGATCGGTAACATCCTGAACCTGCTGTCCACCCGCCTTGGCCGGGTGGTTGATCGTTCGCGGGACCTGCAAGACCAGCACACCGCGACCGAGGGCCCCGAGCATGATATGGTGGTCACCGAGATCCGCCTGCTTGACCGCCGGATCCGCCTGATCACCCGGGCGATCGCCTTGCTGGTCTCAAGCGGCCTCGCGATTGGCACCACTGTTGCGGTGTTGTTCCTGGAGGAGCTGGCGAACCTGCAACTCCAGCGCCTCGCCGCGGCAACATTCCTGGTCGCAATCGCGCTGCTGATGTGGGCGCTGGTGCTGTTCCTTAGCGAAACCCGCATCGCCGCCCGGCAGCTCAAGGTGCCCAGCGACTACCTGGAGCTTGGGCGCGATATCTAACCCAGCAGTTTGCGGCCCTTCGCCTCGACCGCGCTGCGGATCATCGGTTCGACGAAGGACAGACCAACCGGCAATTCGATCACGAAAACCACACTGTCGTCGCCAATCTCGACGCTGCCCTGTGCGGTCTTGCCCATTGCCACAATCTGCAGGTCCATCCGGTCCTCATGCGGCCAGGTGACGGTCACATCGGCCATCCCGCCTGGCATCAGTCCGGCAATCTCGCCGCTGCGCGAATGCAAGCGGTGGCGGGCTTCTTCGCGGCCCAGTTTGTGGGGAATCGGAATCCGCATCAGCTCTGGCTTTCGCCGTCCTCGCCGGCTTCGCCGTACTTGTATTCGAGGTAGCGGCTCTTGATTGCCAGACTGTCCAGCGAGCCCATGGCGAGTTGGCGCGTAACGCTGTCGATCTCTGCGCTGATGGTCGAAAGGCCATCGATGAACTGCTTGTTCGGGTTCGATCCGGCGCGCTCTTCATAGCGCAAGTGTTCGGGAATTTGCTGATAGCCCTGGATCAGGCCGGGCAAGTGTTCGCCCACCAGCTTGCGCACTTCGCCCGCCTTGGGGTGGTCCTGATCGGTCTGCGCCAGTTGCGCGCCGAGCACGTCGAGCTGGTGGCCGATCGTGTCGACCAGTTGCACTGCCGGAGCGGGCAGCGCCGCGCGCTGGCCTTCCAGCCACAGCTCGGTCTGCCCAACCAACCGCCGCACGTCGGTCTGCGCGGGGTTGAGATCGTCGATCGTCGGCAGCTTCATCCGCGGATACTTGCCGAACAGCCAGACTGCGGCAGCCGTGGCCGTGGCGCCTAGCAGCAATCCGCCCAAACCGATCGCGTTAATGAACCAACCGAACAGAGTAAGCCCCAGCCAGATCCCGCCGACCGCCAGTGCCACATTGCGCAGCTTGCGGCCCAGGAACCCGCGCTTGATCGCGCGTGCGCCCTGCGGCAGCACCCGGCGCCCGCCCGCGCGATTGTCCGCCAGGCTGCGCCGGGCGGCGCCGATGATCATGTCAGACTGATGGGCTTCGCCGACCAAGGTGTTATCCCTCCAGGCTCAGGATCGAGGGCCCTTCGAGCGACTTCGCCGCCTGTGCCGCGCCTTCGGAACGGGCGATGTAGCCCTTGGACTTTTCCAGCTCGGCCGAGAGTGTAGTGACCGTCTGCTTCATGCTGTCGAGCGCCTTGATCTTGAAGGTGTCGATATTGTCCATCGTGTCATAGATGTTCTGGAACGCACGCTGCAGCACTTCGACCGGGACGGTCGAGCTGGCGGCCTGCTCGTGGATCCGCCCGGTCTGATCGCGCAGCAGGGTGCTGGTCGAATCGATGATATTGGCGGTGGTCGAATTGAGCGCGGTGATCTGTTCCAGCACCAGCCGCTGGTTGGTCAGCGCCTGGGCCACGGTCACCGCGGTGCGCAGCGCGCCGACGGTGGTGGTGCTCGCCCGGTCGACGCCTTTGACCAGTTCGACATTGTTCTTCTTGACCAGGTCGAGCGCGAGGTAGCCCTGCACCGAGACCGCCATTTGGGTCAGCAGGTCCTGCGTGCGCTGGCGGACATAGAACAGCGCAGATTCGCGCAGCGCCTTGGCCTTGGCCGGATCGGTCGCGTCGAGGTCGGCGGCGGTTTCTTCCAGCTTGGTGTCGAGCGTCTTGGAGATGTGGATCATCTGTTCCAGTTGGCCCATCGCTTCCCACAGCTTCTGCCGTTCCACATCGATCGCGGCATTGTCCATCAGCAACTCGTCCTTGCCCGAGGCGAGATGAGTGAGGATCGACTGGATGTGGGTCTGCGCCGACTGGTAGCTATTGAAATAGCGCTTCATCGTGTTGCCAAAAGGAATGAAACCCAGCAGCTTGCGCCCCGTGGAAAGCTGCCCGGCCTTGCCCGGATCGAGCTCTTCAACCGTGCGGCGCAATTCGGCGAGATTGGCGCCGACCCCGGCATCCTTGTCCATCGCCCGCACCGGGCGATCGAGAAAGCGGTTGGCCATGCCTGCGGCAGTCGCGATTTCCTTGCGGCCCATGTTGGTGATCTGATCAACCTTGCGGCCAAACTCGGGCGAATTGCTGTCCGAAGCAATCAGGTCGGCCACAAAGGCATCGACCTTGGTATCGAGCTTCGACTTTTCCGCCGCCGAAACCGGGACCAGCCCGGAAGCGGATTCGACCGCAACCACCGGCACCGGATCGGGCGGGGTCAGGTTGAGCGGGGACATCGTTGCGGTTTCAGTCGGCGTGGTGGCCATGGCAGTGGATCCGTAAGCTGTGGTCGTTGGCCCAATGTGGAGTGCATGGGCGCAACTTGCAAGCTGTGTTATCAGAGTAAGACACATGGGGCAAGTCGATGGTTTGCATTGCTTTGCTCCCGCACCGGCAATTGCGGAAAATGCAAGTTGAAGAAACACACCCGCAGAGGGGGGTACATCTTCTCCAAGGGGCCGGTCCCAGATGCGCCAAAGCCGCGCTGGTGGCGCGGCTTTGCAGAATGAGTACGAGCTGATCGCGGCGCGGTTCATCGCGGCCTGGGTGGCGGGGGCATGGGACGAAAATGCCAGCCTTGCGCCGTGTAGGAAAGTTCTAAATCACCCAAACCAGCGCCCCAGCAACCCCCGCCGCGAGCGCGGCGGGGTTTGGCCGCTGACTTCATAGAGGTAGTTGGCAAGCACTGCGGCCTGTTCGCGGGTCATCACGATATGGTGATCGTCGAGCGCATTGCGGTCATCGCAGCGCGTCGATCCGGCGCATTGCAGTTTGAGGTCAAGCTTTGAGCCCAGGCTTTGCAGCCCCCAGTTGATCAGGACGCCGTAGCTTTCCTTGTCAGATACAGTGCTGGCCATTGCCCTCTCCCCAAGCGGCAATCGATGCGACCGGCAGAGTTTTGGCGCGTTTCAGGCCGCCTGGCAACGGGCTTGCCAGTCCCGCATGGGGACAAATGGCTGGTGGCTGACACGCTCCGGGACAGGTCCTCCGGCTATCCTGCCGGATCGGCCCGCGCGTCCATATCAACCCTGCCGCTGCGCTCCAGTTTGCCCCAACCGACCCACGGACCGCGCAGGGCGTTGATCACCGCGCGGATCACGACCGAATACATCAACTGGCGATAGGCGAACCGCTGCGCCACGAGCAGCACTGCCGGGTAGCGCTTTTCGCGCTTCTCCAGCCGGTAGGCGACCCAGCCGCACAGCACATCGATTGCGGTGAAAGTGATCCAGTAGACCGCCATGCGCAGCACGTCGCTTTGGGTCTGGGCCCAGCCGTGCTGTTCGACCCGGTGCCAGGTCGAAATGATGCTGACGACCAGGGCAAGATCGATCAGCGGGGAAATCACCGCGAACAGGATCTGGAACAGCCAGGCCTGGGGAATGCCGATGAAAGCGAGTCCCTCGGGATTGCGCACCTTCAGGATCGAGCGGTGCTTCCACAGGCATTGCAGCGTACCGAAAGCCCAGCGGTACCGCTGCCTGGCAAGATTGCGAAAGGTCTCGGGCGCTTCGGTCCAGGCCACCGCGTCGACATCGTAACCAATCTTCCAGCCCTTGCGCTGGATCGCGATGGTCAGGTCCTGATCTTCTGCCAGCGTATCGATCGGATAGCCACCGACGCTGTCCAGCGCTATGCGACGCCAGGCTCCTACCGCGCCGGGCACCACCATGATTGCATCGAACCGCGACAGGGCGCGCCGCTCAAGGTTCTGGGCGGTGACATATTCGACCGCCTGCCAGCGGGTCACCAGGTTATGCCGATTGCCGACCTTGGCATTGCCCGCCACTGCGCCGATCGCATCATCACTGAACCAGCGCGCCAGCCGCGCGATCGTTTCGGGTTCGAACTGGGTATCGGCATCAAGCGCAATCACCACTTCACCGCTGGCCAGCTTGAGCCCCTGGTTGAGTGCGCGCGCCTTGCCGCCGTTTTCAAGCGTCAGCAGCCGGACCCGTGGTTCGTCACCGAATTCGTGGGCCACAATCGCGCTGGTCTGATCCTTCGAACCATCGTCGATCACGATCACTTCCAGCTTTACGTCCACGCTGGCCAGTACCCGGCGCACCGAAGCGGCGATCACCTGATCCTCGTTGAAGGCCGGGATCAGCACCGAGACGAACCGCGCAGGATCGATTGGCGGCGGGACCGGGCGGTTGTGCGGACGATCGCTGCGCCAGGCCAGTGCCGCCAGCAGGATTGCCCGCCCGATCCCCAGTGCAATCGCGGCGAAAAACAGCCAATTGAGCAAATAGCCGATCATCCCGAAGAACAGGAAAACCCCAACGTCGGCCCGAACCGACAGCAGGTCATGGCCCGTCACGCGGGGCATGACACCATCGCGGCCGAGCCCGGCCAGCTGCGAAACCAGCACGAATTTGTAGCCCCTTGCGCGCAGGGCATCGATCAGGCCCGGCAGGGCTGCCACAGTTTGCGATCGATCCCCGCCGCCATCGTGCAGCAGCACGATCTGGCTGCCGGTTTCAGGATCGCTGGTGGTCACCTGCGCCAGGCTTGCAGAAATGATCTTGTCCACGCCCGGCCGCTTCCAGTCGTCCGGATCGACGTGCAGCCCGACATTGGTATAGCCGTCGCGCTGGGCGGTCAGGGCCGGCAGCAGTTCGTTCGATGTGGTCGGTTCGGCATCGCCGAAATAGGGCGCACGGAACAGGCGGATCGATCGTCCGGTATAGGCTTCGACCAGCCGCCGCGTGCTGTTGAGCTCGATTCGTGTGCTTTCAGGCGAAACCAGCGCCAGATTGGGGTGCGTGAAGGTGTGATTGCCGATCTCGCTGCCCTCATCGACGATCCGGTTGAGCAGCAGGGGATGCGGCATGGCGTTTTCGCCGATCACGAAAAAGGTTGCCGGAACCTGCTTGGCCTTGAGGATGTCGAGGATCTGCGGGGTCCATTCGGGATCGGGGCCGTCATCGAATGTCAGGGCGACAAGCCCGGGCTGAAAGCCCGCGCGGTGGACAACATAGGGGGTGGGCAGGGCATGGAACTGCTCATCGACGATCAGTCCCAGGTCGTCAGTGGTGATCGATCTCCGCCCCGGATTGGGCGTGGCATCGACCCGCAGGATTTCGCCGCTGCCTTCGACATCGACGTCGAGCTGCGAATGGATTGTCGAGATATCCGGCAATTTGCCGGAGTGGAAACTGTCCAGCACCTTCCAGACGTCCGGATCCTCGGTTCCCAGCCGCCACAGACCGACCCCGGCCACGCCTTCCTGATCGACCGCGCGCAGCTCGTTCCAGGCGCTTGCCGCATCGAGCAGCCAGACCGTGTGGTTCGCTCCGTTTTCCTGGTAGGTGTAAGTGGTGTTGCCGCTGGCCTTGTCGAACAGCACCGGCGCTTCGCTGTCGTGCGCGACCAGCCAGGCTTCCTCGACCGAGGTGGTGTCTCCCTGGCCTGTCCCGGTCCAGTCATAGGCATAGCTGCCGATGCCGACGATTGCCTTCTCGCGCGGCACTACCTTCAGTGCGGCCTTGAGGTGATCGACAAACCAGCGCTGGCTGGCAATCGGCCCGGCTTCATAATCGTTGGTGTGCTCGTCGTAGTCCATCAGCAGCACCCGGTCGGCAATCCGGCCGTATGCCGCCAGGTCCCAGTCTTCGTCGTCCACGGGGACCGACAGCGTGATCAACCAATGGTGCCTGGCAAAGCGCTGACGGGCCTCAGCCAGAAAAGTCTGATAGTCTCGCTGGGCCGAAGCGGGCAGCGATTCGAAATCGAACATCACGCCGATCGCTTTTTGTCGCGCGAGCTCCGGCTCCAACCGATCGAGCAAGGTGGCGCGTGCTTTGGGATCGTGGAGCAGCGCCGCCATCCCGGGCCCATCCCACTTACCGCCCAGTACATTCTGAACCATTGGCAGGATGGCGGGGGCTCTGGGCGTCGTGGCGAGCAGCAGATCAAGCCGCTTGTCCGGGAAATAGGTGAGGTGATGGTCGGGCCCGGTCACCGATATCAATCCCGGCACCAGCCAGTCGAGCTCTGCAATATGCGCCGAAAGCGATGCGCGACTGGCATCGTCCCACGGGACATAGAACCCCAGTTTGATCGGCCTGCCGACCGGCTGGTGGACCGGGCTGCGACCGGGCAGCCAGTCCGCAACGGAGGCAGCGGCCTTGCCGACCTGATGCACCAGCGGGCGGGGATGCGGCCGTTCCATGGCCAGGGCCAGCGGGCCGGGGATCGGCGCTTCGACGACAGTTGCTGCGAATGTGACGGCTGTCACCAGCAACAGCACCAGGCCGGCCAGAAAGCCCCGCATGATCCAGCGATTGCGTTTGCCACTGGCGTCGAAAAAGACTGGCCGTTCCAAACTTTGCCTCGAATCAGAAGCACCATCTGATCCAGGCGGCCACCAGATGGCGGTCCCGGTCAGAAGTTCCAGCGCCAATTAAGGCCGCGATTATCTAAGGGCAATGGCCATTGCCCGTTGCCCATATAGAAATTGCCGGGACCCGAGAAATCCGGCCCGCTCGCAGCCGCAGGTTAACTGGCGAGGCAGTCCGGCATGGGACAAAGCTCTTGACGGCAAAGTGGGCAGCGCGGCATGAGACAAGGATCGGGGCAAAGCAACCTCCCGGTCAGGCGTCAGCCCAAGCGTTGCCTTTCAAAGGCCGCGCGCTATGCGTGGACCTGAAGGGCTTTGGGGAAGACATGCCTGACATTTCACGACAACCCAGCTTTGCCGAACTGTTGCAGGTCTCTGCCCGGATTGGCTGCCTCAGCTTTGGCGGCCCGGCCGGGCAGATCGCGCTGATGCACCGCGAGATCGTCGAAGAGCGCGGCTGGATTGGCGAGGAGCAATACCTCCACGCGCTCAACCTGTGCCACTTGTTGCCCGGACCTGAAGCGCAGCAGCTGGCGATCTGGATTGGCTGGAAGCTGCACGGGGTCAAGGGCGGGCTGGCCGCCGGATTGCTGTTCGTGATTCCGGGCGCATTGGTGATCCTGGCGCTGTCGGTGCTTTATGGCTTTGCCGCCGGGTTCGACTGGTTCGCCGCACTGTTCCTGGGGATCAAGGCGGCGGTGCTGGCGGTGGTGGTTCAGGCGCTGCTGCGGCTGGCGGGACGGGCGCTGAAGACTCCGTTGATGCGCGGGATTGCGCTGGCGGCTTTCGCTGGCCTGTTCTTTGTGGCCCTGCCGTTCCCGCTGGTGGTGCTGGGCGCGGGGCTGCTGGGCGGGATCGCGGCGGCCTTTAGGCCGCAGTGGCTGGCGCTGGGGGCGATTGCTCCGGCCGCGCCCCAGAGCCCGCGCCCCTGGGGGCAGAGCTTGCGCGCGGTGCTGGTTGGCGGTGTAGCCTGGGCTGTCCCGATGCTTGCAGTGCTGGTCACGCTAGGCCCCGACCACGTGCTGTGGCGGATCGGCGCGTTCTTTTCCAAGCTGGCGGTGGTCACGTTCGGCGGGGCCTATGCGGTGCTGGCCTATATGGCGCAGCAGGCGGTCGGCCACTACCATTGGCTCAGCGCGGGCGAAATGGCCGACGGGCTGGGCCTCGCCGAAACCACGCCGGGCCCGCTGATCATGGTCACGCAATTCGTCGGCTACCTCGCTGCCTACCGCAGCCCCGCACCGTTCAGCCCGCTGACTGCCGGCCTGCTCGGCGCCGGACTTACCACCTGGGTCACCTTTGCCCCGTGCTTCCTGTGGATCTTCGCACTGGCCCCGTGGATGGAGCGGCTGGAACAGGCCCGCAAGCTCAAAGGCGCACTGGCCGCAGTGACCGCCGCGGTGGTGGGCGTCGTCGCCAACCTCTCGTTATGGTTCGGCCTCCATGTGCTGTTCCGCTCCGGCAGCCAGGTGACACTGGGCCCGGTCAATTTCGAACTGCCCGACCTGATCAGTTTCGACTGGCGCGCCGGGCTGCTCGCTGCGCTGGCCGCCGCGCTCATTTTTCAGGCGCGCTGGTCTGTGATCCGGGTTCTGGCGGTCTGTGCGGCTGGCGGTTTGGTACTGGCCGGCCTTACGCCGCCAGCCTGATCGGCTCGATCTCGCCCGACAGGTACTGCTTCTTCGCCTTCGCCCGGCTCAGCTTGCCCGACGAGGTGCGTGGCAGGGTGCGCGGGGGGACCAGTTCGACGATGGCCGGATGGCCCAGGATCGAGCGGACCTTGTCGCGGATCGTGTCGTGCAGCTTCTGGCGCTCTTCGGGGTCGGAAACGCGGCAGTGGACCAGCACCGCGACCGATTCCTCACCAGTTTCGGTCTCGACCGAGAAGGCGGCGATGTCGCCGTGGTTGAAGCCGGGCAATTGCTCGACCGCCCATTCGATATCTTGCGGCCAGTGGTTCTTGCCGTTGATGATGATCATGTCCTTGGCGCGGCCGACGATGAACAGGTAGCCATCGACCATGTAGCCCATGTCTCCGGTATCGAGCCAACCATCGACCAGGCAGGCCTCGGTCGCTTCGGGATCGCGGAAATAGCCCAGCATCACGCTGGGGCCCTTGCACCAGACCTTGCCGATCTGGTGGTCTCCCAGCACTTCGCCGCGGCCGCCGCGAATTTCGAGCGTCATGTCCTTGACCGCCTTGCCGCAGTTGACGATCGCGCGGTAGCGGGCCGGGCGGGAGAGGTCGCGAGGCACACCCGAAAGCCGCTCTTCCTCGACCAGTTCGACCCGGATCCCTTCGCCCGGCGGCATGATCGTGACCGACAGCGTCGCCTCAGCGAGGCCGTAGGAGGGCAGAAAGGCGCTGGCCTTGAACCCGGCTTCGGCGAAAGCATTGACGAAGCCCTGCATCACGTCGGGGCGGATCATGTCGGCGCCATTGCCGGCCACCCGCCAGCGCGACAGGTCAAAGCGTTCGGAAACGTGGCTCTGGCTGGAAATGCGGCGTGCGCAGATGTCGTAACCGAAGGTCGGCGAATAGGAGAGCGTGGTGCCCGGGTTGCGGCTGATCAGATCGAGCCAGGCGAGCGGTCGGCGGGCGAAATCCTCGGTCTTGAGGTAATCGGCCGACATCTGGTTGGCGATCGGCGAAAGGAAGCAGCCGACCAGCCCCATGTCATGGTACCACGGCAGCCAGGACACGCAGCGGTCGCTCTCGATCAGGTTCATCGCCTCACCGTGGCCGGCCAGGTTGTTGAGCAGCGAGGTGTGGGTCACCGCGACCCCGTGCGGGAAGCGGGTCGAGCCTGACGAGTATTGCAGGTAGGATATGTCGTCGCCACTGGCCTGCGGCAGCTCGCAATCGGGCGCGGGACGGACAGCGAAATCTTGCCAGGACATACCTTCGCATTGCTGGCGTTCGGCGGCAGGGTGCGCCAGTTCGGCGATTTCGCCAGGGTAGAAAAGGATCTTCGGATCGCTGCTGGCCATCTGGACCGCAAGCTGGTCAACATAGGCGTCCTTGCCGCCGAAGCTGGTCGGCAAAGGCAGCGGCACCGGCCAGGCCCCGGCATAGATGCAGCCGCAGAACAGCGCGGCGAATTCGGGCCCGGTCTCGGCGATCAGGGCAACGCGGTCACCCTTGCCGATTCCGTGGGCGATCAGGCGGCGTGCAGTGGCCAGCGCGTCCTCGCGCAGTTCGCTGAACGGATAGGCGCGTTTCAGGGTGCCCCGCGGATCATGGAAATTGAGCCCGCGTTTGCCCTTGGCCGCATAGTCCAGTGCATCGCCGAATGTGGCGAAATCGGAAAGGCGGCGCGGCAATTTGTCCGCATTGGGCGTTGGCACCAGGGCCAATTCGGCGTCGTTCACAAGCGTGGCGGCGTCGGTCATGCGCGATAAAACCCGTTTCTTGTCAATGCGATGCGCCGAAATTTGGAGCGAACCGCAGTGTGATTCCACCACAGGCCTTTGTTCAGGCCTGCAACCCCGGCCTCCCCATTTGCCGCTGAGTGTGGCACGAATAAGGCCAATGGTAACCATGTCTCGCCCCAAACGTGTGCCCAAACCGCTGAATCCCGTGCGGCTGAACGATCTGGCGCTGCACTATGTGGCGCGCTTTGCGACCAGCGCGGCCAAGCTGGAGGACTACCTGAAACGCAAGCTGCGCGAGCGCGGCTGGGAGGGCGAGGGCGAGCCAGGGCTTCGCGCGCTGGTCGAGCGCTTCGTCGAGGCCGGCTATGTCGACGACCTGGCCTATGCCCGGGCCAAGAGCGGGAGCCTGCTGCGCCGTGGTTTTGGCCAGCGCCGGGTCGGCCAGGCGCTCCATGCCGCCGGGATCGGCGAGGAGGTTCGCGAAGAAGTCCGCGCCGGCAAGGCGGCCCAGCGCCGCGCCGCGCTGGCCCTGGCGCAGAAACGCCGGTTCGGGCCGTTTGGCTCCGCTGGGCTCGGCCGGCCGCAACGCGAAAAGCAGATTGCCGCGATGCTCCGCGCCGGGCATCCGCTCGACATGGTGCGCGCGATTCTGGGCGCGGCGGATATCGCTGCCGCCGAGGAATGGGCTGAAACAAGCGAGGACGAAGAATGACAATCAGACTGGCACTCGCCGCGCTCGCACTGGCTTTGGCGGGGTGCAAGGGACAGAGTGCGGTTGAGTCACCGGCGGTTCACGCCGAAAGCGGCCTCTCCGTTGTGCCGCTGACCGTCACCGGGGGCGCAAGGACCCATCGTTTCCGCGTCGAACTGGCGCAGACCAGTGAACAACAGGCCCAGGGCCTGATGTTCCGAACCAAGCTGGGACCGGACGAGGGCATGCTTTTCCCGATGAACCCACCGCGTGCCGCAAGCTTCTGGATGCGCAACACGGTGATCCCGCTCGACCTGCTGTTTGTCGCTCCCGATGGGCGGATTGCGAACATTGCCGCCAATGCCAAGCCTTATGATGAAACGCCGCTCAAATCGGACGGCCCGGTGAAAGCAGTCCTCGAACTCCCCGGCGGCCGCGCGGCCGAGCTGGGGATTGCTGGCGGGGATGTGGTTGAGTGGTGAGGCTAGGGTAGCTTCACCCGATCATAGCGCCGCCCGTTTGCTGCCGGATCGTCTTCCTCAGCGTAAGTCACGACAGTGCCGACCTTAACCGACGAGGTATCTACATCGCCTTCAACCTCGGCAATTGCGGAGCCGCTGGCCGCTGAAACCACCGCATAGCGCAGCGAACGCAAGCCTGATCCGCTTGGCACATTGATCGAAGCGCCCAACTTGAGCAGCGGCGCGCCATAGTTAAGCGCAATCCGGTCACCATCGAGATCGGTTACTGCCAGCGGGACGACCTTGAATGCCACGATCCGGGCGACCGCCAGGGCGATTTCGTTCTGAAGCACACCGTACACCGCATCGCCGGTCATGCTGGTGGCGGCATAGCTGCCATCGGCATCGATCCTGGCCCCGGTCTCGACGGTCTTGGTCGCAAGCCCGCCATGGATCACGCGCCCGCTGGCATCGGTAACCGTCACGGTGAAGCTGGTGTAGATCCCGGTCTTGGAAAAGGCATAGCCGCGGTCGCCGACCGGCGGGTT
>Ga0209023_10001154_pt1 | contig 36366 bp, 31 predicted proteins | sample LakOneMetagenome_FD_187468 | JGI IMG/M metagenome (GOLD analysis project Ga0209023, IMG submission 187468) | Freshwater and sediment microbial communities from Lake Erie, Canada (SPAdes) (version 2) | ecosystem: Environmental > Aquatic > Freshwater > Lentic | place: Lake Erie, Canada...
GAGAACCGCGACCCGGTCAAGCGCTACAACAAGATGACGTTCGCCCAGCTGAAGGACCTGATGCCGGGCTTCGACTGGACCACCTGGATGAAGGACGTCGGCGTGGCCGGCAAGGTCGATTCGATCATCGTCAGCCAGCCGAGCTACCTGGCCGGTCTGGACAAGATCATCGCCGCCACTCCGGTCGATACCTGGAAATCGTATTACGCTTTCCACCTGATCAGCGCCTACGCGCCTTATCTGTCGCAGACTTTCGTCGACGAGAGCTTTGCCTTCCGCGGCACCGTGCTGTCGGGCACCAAGGAAAACCGTCCGCTGAACAAGCGTGCGATCGCCCTGGTCAACCGCGAGCTGAGCGAGGTAGTGGGCAAGGTCTACGTGGAGCGCCACTTCCCGGCCGAGCGCAAGGCGCAGGTCGAGGCGATGGTGAAGAACTTCATCCTCGCCTTCAAGGAAGGCATCGAGACGCTTGACTGGATGAGCCCTGAAACCAAGAAGCAGGCGCAGATCAAGCTCTCCAAAATGAACGCCAAGATCGGCTACCCGGAAAAGTGGCGCGATTATTCGTCGCTGAACATCGTGCGCGGCGACGTGGTCGGCAACGTGATGCGCTCGCGCGAGTTCGGCCACCAGTTCGGCATCGACAAGCTGGGCAAACCGGTCGACCGCCTGGCCTGGAGCATGAGCCCGCAAACCGTGAACGCCTACTACAGCCCGAGCATGAACGAGGTCGTGTTCCCGGCGGCGCGCCTGCAGGCCCCGCTGTACGATGCGAACGCCGAACCGGCGGTGAACTACGGCGCGGTCGGCATCTCGATCGGCCACGAGATCAGCCACGCTTTTGATGACAAGGGTTCGCAGTTCGACGGCGACGGCAATTTGCGCAACTGGTGGACGAAAGAAGACGGCGAGAAGTTCGCCGCGCGCGGCAAGGTGCTGGTGGCGCAGTACGCCGGCTACAGCCCGGTGCAGGGCTACCACCTGAACGGCGAACTGACGCTGGGCGAGAACATCGCCGACAACGCCGGCGCCATCATGGCCAGCCGCGCTTATAAAATCTCGCTGGGCGGGAAGCCGGCCCCGGTGATCGACGGCTTCACCGCCGAGCAGCGCCTGTTCATGGGCCTGGCCCAGGCCCGCCGCGGCAAGGCGCGCGACGCGGCCCTGATCGCGCAGGTGAAATCGGACCCGCACTCGCCGTCGGAATTCCGCGTGAATGGCAGCCTGCGCAACCACCCGGGCTTCTATGAAGCGTATGACGTGAAGCCGGGCGACAAGATGTACCTGGCGCCGGAAGAGCGGGTGATTTTCTGGTAATTGCTGGCCGATTCGACTGATGCGAAAGGAGCGCTGCGGCGCTCCTTTTTTCTTGGTGCCGCGGCAAGGCATGTTGGGTTGAACGCGTGGACGGGGGACCCGTCCACCCTACGAATAGGCGTTGGCGTATCCCGATATGCGTTGGCGTATCCCGATATGCGTTGGCGTATCCCGTATGGTGGGCACTCCGTGCCCACGCGGTTACGTGTTCGTCCGGAGTCGGTAGCTGCGATGATTCGCCCGCACAGCTTGCGTTGGATGGAAACGTTCGCGAAACGCTCTTGGATACGTCAACAATATACGTGTCTTGCGTCACCGTTCAATGTTAACGATGATCATCGTTTCGCGTGGGCACAGCGTGCCCACCGTACGGTTACGGCCAGTGGATCATCAGGGCGTCCCAAACACCTGCGTCCAATACGGAAACCCCGGGACCCGAACGTGGCTCACGGCATACCCCGCCCCCATCTCGCTGAACTGCGGATTCATCAGGTTGGCGCAGTGCCCGGGGCTGTCGATCCAACCCTGTACCGCTTCGCGCGGCGAGGTCTGGCCCGCCGCGATGTTCTCGCCGATATGCCGCCAGCGGTAGCCGGCGCGGGTGGCGCGTTGCGCCGCTTCGCTGCCGTCCGAGCCGCGGTGGCTGAACTGGCGGTGCGATGCCATGTCGCTGCTGTGCGCCAGCGCCGCTTGCGCCAGCTCGGCGTTCCAGGCCAGCGGCCGCGCCGGGCCGAAGAGGCGGTCGCCGCAACGGCGCGCCTGGCTGCGTGCCGCATTCACCAGGTCGAGGATGATGCGGCCGGCTTCGTCCTGGTCCGGCAGCACCAGCGGCGGCGTCGGGCGCGCCAGCACGATGGTCCAGTCGTTGCCGCTCCTGGCCACGCCGATGTCGCTGAAACCGGCGTCGAGCAGGCTGCGGCAATACTGCTTGCGCAGAAGGTCGAGCACGGCCTCGCTGTCGGGCGCGCCGCCGACGAAGATCACCTGGGCCTTGTCGGTGTGGTAGCCGGCCTGCTCCAGCGCCCATTCCGGGAAACTGCCCGGCCCCACGCGCACCCGCGCCAGGGCCGCCTGCGGGATCAGGGCCGCCGCCGGGGCGGGACGCGCACCCGGGCAGCCCTCGGGCGCCGCGCGGTAGGCATTGATGCCGGCAACCACGCGCGCGTCGTTCTGGGCCTGGGCGGCGTGGAGCCAGGACAAGGCGCCGCCCAGCAGTACGGCATGCAGCAGACGGTGGAGGACAGGACGCTTCAAGGCAGTGGGAGGGCTGTTCGGATGCCTTCAGCATACCGGTGCCCGGCCCAGTGCGTTGTCCGGCTGTTCCGTAACGTGCGGAAATTCTGTCCGGCTATGGTCAAATGGCGCTCATCGACCATCTACGGAAAACGGATCATGACCAACGCATTCAAGGTCGGCGACAAGGTGACATGGGAGTCTTCGCAGGGAACGGTGCACGGCACGGTCAAGAAGAAGCTGACCGCGCACACCACCATCAAGGGCCACGAGGTGGCGGCCTCGAAAGAGAATCCGGAATACCTGGTGGTCAGCAACAAGACCGGGGCCGAGGCGGCGCACAAGCCGGACGCGCTCAAGAAAGCCTGAGGGTCCGGCTTGCGGTTTGCGGCTTGCGGCGGCCTCTTCGACGATGCAAGCGCTTCAGTGACGCATCGGCGCCGCCATGGATGCCTGCGCCGGCAGGTCCGTGCGGAAGGCGCGCTCGGCGGGCGCGGTGTCGTTATAGGCCTCGAAGCGTGCGATCTTGCCGTCGCGCACCGTCAGCACGTGCACCCAGGGGCTGTCGAAGCTGCGGCCGGTCGGCTTGGCCAGCCAGGTGGCTTCGCCCACGACCACTACCTTGTCGCCCTCGGCGATGAATTCCCTGGTCGTGAAACTGAGCGCTTCGGCGCCATTGGCCAGCTTGGTAAAGAAATCGGCGATCTCGGCCTTGCCATGGTAGGTGCCGGCAAACGGAATGCAGTCCGAGTCGCGTTCGACCCAGTCGGCGTTCACGTCGCAGCGCTCCAGCAAGCTCGGAATGTCGCCTTTCAGAAATAGCTGGTAGCACTCCATGACCAGCTGTTTGTTGTCTTGTGCGTTCATGACAGCGTCCTCCGAATTCGGCTGTCCACTGACAATCGCGGTTGGTCATGCCCGGATAGTCGATGCCTTCAGCCTAGTTCGCGGAAGCAGGATGTCAAGCTGGGCAGGCGCCAAAGAAAATGGGCGGCCAGCGCCGCCCATCGTGTGCAGCGGATGCCGGATCAACCGCGCTGGCGGCGGCGCGCCATGCCCATGCCCAGCAAGGCCAATGGCAGCAGGGCCAGCGTGGCCGGCTCGGGCACGTCGCTGGCAGCCTCACCCAGCACTACCTGGCCGCCGCCACTGACGGTGTCGAAACGGCCGGTGTAGGTGCCGAATCGGTTATTGTCGTACGAGGTCACGACCAGGAAATAAGGGATATCGGCTTGCAGCGACCGGCTGATCAGCGAGAGGAGGCCGGCACCCGAATCGTCGTCGACGCTCAGCAGATTCGTCAGTGGGGACGAGGCATCGAAGGCGTTCGCATACAGTCCCAGGAAGGTGTCGCCGCCACCGAAGCTGGCGGAGAGCGTCTCCATGGAGTAGACGCCGTCGGCGGTCACGTGGAAATTGAAAACGTCGTAGGACGTTGCCGTACCCACGCCGCTCAGGCTGAACGTCGTGAAAGGACGGTTGAAGACAGGATCGGATTCGGTCAGGGCGCCGGAGAAGTCGACCGGCGCAGCCAGCACGGCTTGCGACACGAAGGCCAGGCTGGCGGCGGCGAGTTTCAGCGTACGGGAAAATGGAAAACGCATGATGGACATCCCTTTATCTAGTTGTGGTGTTATCTTATAAGCAATGCCTGTGCCACCAAAAATTACCATTTAAAAACAATTGCTTGCCGTATTGACGAATGCGTATCGATGATTTTTGTAAAGAAAACCGACGCCGGTCCGTAGGCGATGGGCTGCTTCTTAAGATTCGCTTCATCCATCCGGCCTAGCCTCGACACCCATGCGCATCCTGCTAGTCGAAGACGACATCTCCCTCGGCGACACCATCCAGTCCTGGCTGCGCCTGGACGGCCATGCCGTCGATTGGGTCGAGCGCGGCGACTCCGCCGACACCGCCCTGAAGACCCACCATTACGACTGCGTGCTGCTCGACCGCGGCCTGCCCGGCCTCTCCGGCGACGCGCTGCTGGCCCGCCTGCGCGCGGCTGGCAACGCCGTGCCCGTAATCCTGATTACCGCCTTCAATGCCCTCGCCGACCGTGTCGAAGGCCTGGACCTGGGCGCCGACGACTACCTGGTCAAACCCTTCGAACTGGAAGAGATGTCGGCGCGCATCCGGGCCGCCGCCCGGCGCGGCGCCAGCCAGGCCAGCAACGCCTTGACCCATGGCGCCATCGCGCTCGACCCCGACAGCAAGGGAGCCACCCTGGCCGGCCAGCCGGTGGCCCTCACCGCGCGCGAGTACCACGTGCTGCACGCGCTCCTGCTGCGCAAGAATGGTATCGTCACCCGCGCCCAGATCGAGGAAAGCCTGTACGGCTGGGGCGAGGAAGTCGAGAGCAATGCCATCGAGGTCTACATCCACAACCTGCGCAAGAAGCTGGGGAGCGACAGCATCGTCACCGTGCGCGGGCTCGGCTACCGGCTGAAGCACGATGAGAGCTGACGCCCCGGCAACGAAGCCGCCTTCGCTGCGGCGGCGCCTGGTGCTGGCCATCGTCTCGGCCAGCGTGGCGCTGTGGCTGGCCAGCCTGGGCATCGTCACCGTCATCGCCTGGCACGAAACCAACGACGTCTTCGACGACGCGCTGGAGGAAGCCGGCTACATGATCCTGTCGGCCACCACCGACTGGCACGCACGCGGCCTGCCGGCACGCCCGCCGACACGCGAGGTGCGCAAAGTGGACATGCAGTATCAGATCGTGCAGCAGGGCCGGGTCATCCAGCGCACCGAAGGCGCACCGCGGCAAGCCTTTGTGGCGGGCTTCGACGACGACGAGGGCTTTGCCGACCCGAAGGTCGATGGCCGGCGCTGGCGCGTATTCGTCGTGCGCGACGAGGAGAATCGCTTCGAGGTGCAGGTCGGCCAGCGCCACGACAAGCGTTTCGACATCCTGGAAGAGCTGGCCGAATCGCTGTGGCTGCCAGTGGCAGGCATCCTGTTGTTGCTGGCATTGGTGTGCTGGCTGCTGATCGGCCGCGTACTCAAACCCCTGCGCCGCACGGCGAACGAGATCGCCGCCAAGAGCCCGAGCGACCTGGCCCAAGTGGCGCTGGAAGGCCAGCCGCGCGAGCTGCTGCCCATCGTGGGCGCGCTGAACGGGGTGCTGGCGCGGCTGGATGCGGCGCTGCAGGCCGAGCGCCGTTTTACGGCCGACGCCGCGCACGAACTGCGCACGCCGCTGGCCGGACTGCACATGCACGTGCAACTGCTCGGGCGCCAGCACCCGGAAATGGCGGCGCCTTTCGGCAAGCTGCGTCAGGACATCGCCCGGCTGACGGCGCTGGTCGACAGTCTGTTGACGCTGGCGCGGCTCGATCCGCTGGCGCGCGAGCAGCTGCTGCGCCAGCAGGTGCTGCTGGCGCCCTTGCTGGAAGGCGTGCTGGCCCTGCACGCGCCGGAAGCCGCGCGGCGCGGCATCACGCTGGCCTTGCGCTGCGAACTCGAGACCGTGCAGGCCGATCCGCGCATGCTGGAGATCATGCTGCGCAATTTGGTCGAGAACGCGCTGCGCTACTGTCCGGATGGCAGCCGGGTCGAGGTATCGGTTATCCGGCATGAAGGGCGCGAGCGCATCGCCGTGCGCGACAACGGCCCCGGCGTGGACGACGCCAGCCGCGCGCGCCTGGGCGAGCGTTTCTTCCGGGTGCTGGGGCAGGGGCAGGGCGGCAGCGGACTCGGGTTGTCGATCGTGCGCAGGATCGCCGAGCTGCATGGCATCGCGCTCGGCTTCGGCGTGGGGCTGGAAGGGCGCGGCTTGGGTGTGACGCTCGACCTGCCGGCAGCTTGAGATCGGCGCCTTAAGGTCCGATTAATGTCCGCATCGTGTAATGCGTCTGTGCCTGCCGCGAACGGCAGCGTGAACATCAACCAATGGAGGACCGACCATGAAACGCCTGATTCAACTTTCCTGCATCACCGCCCTGATCGCCGGCTCGGCCGTCGCCATCGCCCAGCCGGGCAACTACACCGGCCCGTCGAGCAAGCCGGCCGCATCGGGCTACACCGGGCCGTCCAGCGCGCCGATGATGACGGCGAAGCAGCTGCTCGACAACGGCAAGGACGACCAGTACGTGCGTTTGCAGGGCAAGCTCACCAGCCACAAGGGCGGCGAGGATTACGAGTTCACCGACGCCAGCGGCAAGATCACGGTGGAGATCGATGCCAAGTATTTTCCGCAGGGCGTGAATGTCGACCAGAACACGGTGGTGGAACTGACCGGGGAGTTCGACAAGGAGACGTTTGGCGAATCGACGCTGGATGTGAAGCAGGTGAAGGTGGTGGGGAAGTGAAGTGAGCGCAGCGCCAACATGGTTTCCATGTTGGCGTGGACGTACGGTGGGCACTCCGTGCCCACGCGGATACGTGCGCATCCTTTCTGCGTTGGCGGCGGAATGTCGCTCGCGGTCTATCCGGCGGCCGTGAACGGGCTTCGCTCGATGTTAGCGAGCGTTACCTCGCGGTCAACACAAAACTCCCACGCACGTAGCCGCGTGGGCACGGAGTGCCCACCGTACGGTTGCTGTTCCGGGCGAGATGTGCCGGACACTGATCATCGGTCGCAGTAGCAATCTCAAAAAAAACGCCAGCCCCGCAGGCTGGCGTTCGCACATCAAGAACGCAGTTCAACGCGGCGTGCACTGCGGCAGCGACGCCCGCACCGCCAGCAGGTTATTGCTGTCGCCTTCCGACGGCGTGTTGTCCGTGAACTTGCAGCCGTACTGCGGATCGGCCACCACCGACGGCGTCAGCACGTCGTCGCCTTCCGGCTTCACGCCCTGCTGTTCCCACTTGATCATCGCGTCGAAGGCCGAGGCCTGTTCGGCGATGGTGAAGTCGCAGTGGGCGATGCCACGGATCGCGCGCTGGACCAGCAGGTTCGAGGTGCCGAGGGCATCGGCGCGGCGTTTATAAATCTGCTCCATCTTGAACGGCACGTACAAGTCGCCCAGGGTGTGGATGGTCACGACCGGCACCTTGATCTGGGCGTTCGTCTTCGGAATCCAGCGCAGGCCGTCGCGGCGCAGGCGGTTGGCGTCGACCACAGCCGGCACGCGGAAGATGCTCGAGTTGTAGGCCACCTCTGCCGCGCTCAGGGCCGGGTCGGCGTCGAGCTGGAAGGTGATGTCCTTGGTCGTGACCACGTCCTCGTTCAGGATGCCCTGCATCTTGCCGTCACGCCCGAAGGTGCCCCAGACGGTCGCCTGGTAGGAGCCCGAATACGCGTAGTCGAACAGCGGACGCGGGCCGCCGCTGAGATTCGCGACGATCTGCTTCAGGCGCATGCCCTGGGCGGTTGGCACGGCCTGCGCGGTCGGCGTGCTGCCGCCCGGGAAGCTCGAGAACAGCTTCGCCTGCACCTGCGGTCCGACCGTCGCCCAGTTCGATGGCGGCCAGTCGGTGGCCGGCATGCCGGCTTCGACCATGGCGGCGGTCTGGTAGGCGGCGAAGTAGTCGTACAGTTCGGTGTCGCCCAGCACGCCGCACATCGGCACGGCGCCGGCGTAGCGGATCTTGTTGTTGGCGGTGGCGATGTTTTCCTCGTCCACGGCCGCTGCCGTCACGTGACCGCCCATCGACACGCCGATGATGTAGGTCTTGGTCGGCGCGTTCAGGGTGCGGCCGTTTTTCGTCGCGATGTCCTTGAAGGCCAGGGCCAGGGCATTCGTGTCCTCGACACCGGCGCGCACGTCGTAGTAGTTGGTGCTGTAGCTCGACGCGGCCCAGGCATAGCCCTGGCTGATCAGGTGGCGCCGCAGCGCCGGCGGCGAGACCGACAGGTTGGAGCCGGTGCCGGCATAGCCGTGCGCGTACATCACCAGCATGCCGTTCCAGTTCTTCGGCACTTCGATCTGGTAGCCGGCCTTGTTCAGCGTGCCCCACCAGCGGTCGGTTTCCGGCGCATTCGCCAGGGCATTGAAGGGCAGGTTGGCTTCGACCACGGCAAAGGTGCGGCTATCCTGCGGGCGCGCCGGCTCGGGTTGCACCGCGACCGGCGGCGGCGTGGTCTGGGTCGGCGGTGGAACGGGATCGGTGCTGCCGCTGCCGCAGGCGGACAGGGTCAGGGCCGCCACCAGGGTCGTCACGACCGGCGTCATGACGCGGCGCGGCTTGGAAATGCTGGGCTGCTGGTTCATCGGATTGCCTCCATAATTGTAGTTTTGCACAGCGAAACTTGGTCTCACTGTGTGGTTTATTGTAGGTCGAAAATTGATCGCGAGATAGCAACATTCAACGGTGTGTGGCGCTTCGGCGACCGGCCGGGAATATGCGGCTGGCATGTCAATACAGGCGTCAATACGCTTGTCAATACAGCGCACGATTTGTCGCTTTGGCAAGAATTTCGATGTCGGCAGTAGAATGACGTGTCGATATCGCAGAGGAGCCGCTCATGCCCGCATCCCCCACCATCCTGTCCCTGATCATCATGGCCACCGTTCCCGCCGCCAAGGCGGAGGCGCCGGCCCGCAATCAGGTGCAGGCCGTGAAGATCGGCACGGCCTCGCCCTTGTCGGGACCGGGTGCGCACCAGGGCAAGGACATCGAGAACGGCGCGCGCATGGCCATCGACGACCTGAACGCGAAAGGCATCGTCATCGGCGGCAAGAAAGTCAAATGGGTGCTGCAGCCCGAGGACGACGCCAGCGATCCGAAGACCGGCGCCGCCGTCGCCCAGAAGCTGGTCGATGCGCACGTGGCCGGGGTGGTCGGCCACCTGAATTCGGGCACCACGGTGCCAGCCTCGAAGATCTACCATGACGCCGGCATCCCGCAGATTTCTCCGGCGGCCACCACGCCGCAGTACACCAACCAGCGTTTCAAGACGGCTTTCCGTGTGGTTGCCAGCGACCAGCTGGTTGGCAAGACCCTGGCCAATTATTCGGTTACCACCCTGAAGGCGAAAAAGATCGCCGTCATCGACGACCGCACCGCCTTCGGCCAGGGCCTGGCCGACGAATTCAATCGCAGCGTGCGGGCGGGTAAGGCGGCGAAGATCGTCAGCCGCCAGTTCACCAACGACAAGGCCAGCGACTTCACTGCCATCCTCACGCAGATCCGCGGCCAGGACCCGGACGTGATTTTCTATGGCGGCATGGACGCCGTGGCCGGACCCATGCTCAAGCAGATGAAGGCGCTCGGCCTGCGCGCCAAGCTGGTGTCCGGCGACGGCATCTGTTCGGAAAAGCTGCCGCAACTGGCCGGCGACGCGCTCGGCGACGACAGGGTGATCTGCGTGGTGGCCGGCGGCGTCACTGGCGCCGAGGAAGCGCGGTACAACGCCTTTGTCGAGCGCTACCGCCAGCGCTACAAGATGCCGCTGCAGACCTATGCGCCGTATGCCTACGATTCGGTGATGGTGCTGGCGGCAGCGATGCAGCAGGCCGGCTCGGCGCAGCCCGCGACATACCTGCCGGCGCTGGCCAAGGTCCAGTACCAGGGCATCACCGGCAAGATCGCCTTCGATCCCAAGGGCGACCTGAAGAACGCGGCGCTCACCATGTACACCTACCGCCAGGGGAAGAAGGTCAAGCTGCAGGTGCTCAGGTAACGCTCATGTAGCGATCCTGGTCACGGGAGATGCGCCATAATGGCGTCTCCACCTGCCCGCTGCCATCCATGCATTTCACCTACGACGACGTCAAGCGCCAGTTCGACAGCGGCACCTTCCGCCGCGGCGAAGGCTATGCGCTGGAGGGCAGGGTGCTGGCTGCGCGCGACGCCGGCGAGCGCATCGAGGGCGAGGTCGGCGGCAGCGGGGGTACGATCTACCGTCAGACAATTCGTTTCAGGGAAGACCCCCGCGGCTTCCGGTTCGAGGGCAGCTGCAGCTGCCCGATCGCGTATAACTGCAAGCACGTCGTGGCCGTCCTGCTGGCCAGCCTGGAGCAGCAGGAACAGGGGCCTGCGCTGCCGATGGCCGCTGAATACTGGCTGCAGCAAATGGCGTCCCTGCAGGCCGCACCGGCGCCTGCCGCGGCCAGGCCAGGCCCGGCGTCCCGGCTCGGCTATGTGATGGTGCCCGACCCGCAGGGCGGTGAGCCCTGTCTCAACCTGTGCAAGCTGCGCCTGCGCCCGGACGGCAGCATCGGCGGCACCACGCTGCACAACGATCCCTACGGCCTGGTGATGGCGCCGCCCGCGCATGTGGCGCCCGACGACGAAGACATGGTGCGCCTGATCATCGGCCAGAGCCTTGGCAACATGCGCGCCGGCGGCTTCAAGCCCGAGGGACGCCTGGGCGCGCGCGTGCTCGAGCAACTGTGCGAAGACGGCAAGCTGTTCTGGGCCGATACGCTTGCCGGGCTGCGCGCCGGCCGCCTGTACGGCATCCGGCCAGGCCCGCAGAGGGGCGTGACGCTAGGCTGGCATCCGGACACGCCCGGCAGCGAAGCGCTGGCGCTGGCATGGCGCTTCGACGACGGCGCAGGCCCCGGCGCCATCCTGCCCACCGAGCCGCTGCTCTACCTGAACGATGGCATCCTGGGCCGGCTGACGCTGCCGACGGCCTTGGCGGCGCTGCGGGCCGGCCCTTTGCTGGACCTCGTTGCGCGTACGCCGACTTTGCATGCCGACGAACGCGCGGGCATGGCGCTGCGCCTGGCCGAGCTCGGCCTCGACCACACCCTGCCGCTGCCGCAGGAACTGGCGCTCAAGCAGCGTCGCGACATTGCGCCCGTGCCCTGCCTGCTGTTGAACAGCGAGCCGGAGACCCGCCGCCGCGAACGGATCTGGCACGACTATGCGCAGCTCTCCTTCGAATACGACGGCTTGAGTACGATGGACGAGGAGGGGCCGGTGTTCCGGCGCGTGGTCGATGGCGGCGTCGAACTGATCGAGCGCGATTTGGAGGCCGAGGCGGCGGCCGGCTCCAGGCTCGCCGGACTGGGCTTCGCGCCCCCGCGCCCCGGCTCGCCGCTCGACGATATCGAGCAGCCCCTGTGCCTGCCGACCGAACAAGCGTGGCTGCACTTTGCCCGTCACGACTTGCCGCGCCTGCGCGCCGCCGGCTGGCAGATCGAATTCGACGGCAACTACCGTTACGACATCGCCGACGTGCAGGACTGGTACGCCGACCTGAACGAAGAAGGCGCGGGCAGTCCCTGGTTCGCGCTGGAACTCGGCATCGTGGTCGATGGCCGCCGCCATGCCCTGCTGCCGCTGCTGCTGGAAATGATCCGCACGGCGCCGGCCGATTTCACCCCGGCCGCGCTGGAAGCGCACGAGGACGCCGCCGAGATCGTCCTCGACCTGGGCGGCGACACACGCGTGGCCCTGCCGTGGCAGCGCATCAAGCCGATCCTGTCCACCCTGGGCGAACTGTATTTTGCCGAACGCATCGACGCCGCCCTGCGCCTGCCCTTCACCGACGCCGCGCGCCTGGCCGAGCTGGAAGCGGCGGCGCAGATGCGCTGGCTGGGCGGCGAGCGCCTGCTGGCACTGGGCCGCAAGCTGCACGATTTCGCCGGCATCGCGCCGGTGCCGGCGCCGCAGGGCCTGCAGGCGCAATTGCGCGCGTACCAGCAGGCCGGCCTGGCGTGGATGCAGTTCCTGCGCGAGTACGGCTTCGGCGGCATCCTGGCCGACGACATGGGCCTTGGTAAAACGATCCAGACCCTGGCCCACATCCTGGCCGAGAAAGAGGCCGGCCGCCTGGATGCGCCGGCGCTGGTGGTGGCGCCGACCAGCCTGATGGGCAACTGGCAGGCCGAGGCGGCCCGCTTCGCGCCTGGCCTGCGCGTGCTGCTCCTGCACGGCAAGGACCGCGCCGCCCAGTTCGAGCATATCGCCGAGGCCGACCTGGTGCTGACCACCTATCCTCTGCTGGGACGCGACGAGGCGGCGCTGCGCGCGCACAAGTACCACCTGCTGATCCTCGACGAATCGCAGTACATCAAGAACCACCGCGCCCGGGCGGCGCAAGCGGCCTGCCTGCTGGACGCCCGCCACCGCCTGTGCCTGACCGGCACGCCGCTACAGAACCACCTGGGCGAACTGTGGTCGCAATTCCACTTCCTGATGCCGGGTTTGCTGGGCGACGACAAGAGCTTCAGGGCGCGCTTTCGCAAGCCGATCGAGCAGGGCGGCGACGTGCGGCGCCAGGAACTGCTGATGCGGCGCGTGAAGCCCTTCATGCTGCGGCGGACCAAGGACAAGGTGGCGACCGAACTGCCGCCCAAGACGGAAGTGGTGGTGCAGGTTGACTTCGGCGCCGCCCAGGGCGACCTGTACGAAACCGTGCGCGTGGCGATGGACCGCAAGGTGCGCGAGGAGATCGGCCGCAAGGGCCTGGCGCGCAGCCAGATCGTGATCCTCGACGCCCTGCTCAAGCTGCGCCAGGTGTGCTGCGATCCGCGCCTGCTGCGCCCGAACAGCGAGGCAGGATCGGCCAAGCTTGGTACCCTGATGGACCTGCTCGAGACCCTGCTCAGCGAAGGGCGCAAGGTGCTGGTGTTCTCGCAGTTCACCAGCATGCTGGCGCTGATCGAAGCCGAATTGCAGGCGCGCGCTGTCGACTATGCCCTGCTGACCGGCGACACGGTCGACCGCGCCACGCCGGTCGCCGCTTTCCAAGGCGGACAGGTGAGTGTGTTCCTGATCAGCCTGAAAGCGGGCGGCGTCGGCCTGAACCTGACGGCGGCCGACACCGTCATCCACTACGACCCGTGGTGGAACCCGGCCAGCGAAAACCAGGCCACCGACCGCGCCTGGCGCATCGGCCAGACGCAGCCGGTGTTCGTCTACAAGCTGATCGCGCGCGGCACGCTGGAAGAAAAAATCCAGACACTGCAGCGGCGCAAGGGCGAGCTGGCCGCCGCCGTGCTCGATGCCGAGGGCGGCCTGGCGCCGGGGCTCGGTGCGGAAGATTTGCAGGCGATCTTCGCGCAGCCCGCCGACTGAGCTTGCCCACTGAGCTTGCCAGCGTGGCCCTCAGTTCCTGACCTGCCTGTTCTTCGTCTCCAAAAAGTCGCTTACCAGCTTGACCGTGGCGTCCGGATTTTTCTCCATCAGCCAGTGGCCGGAATGCGAGACCACGGCGCCGGTGACGTTCGTGGCGGCGTTGCGCATCACCTCGGCCATGGTGGCGCCAAAGGATTGCTCGCCGCCGATGGCCAGCAAGCGGTCGAGGTAGATGCGTTCGCGCCCGGCCACCAGGCGCTCGGCATCCGGTCCGCCGAAGTTGAAATGCCAGAGCTTGGGGTTGAGCACCAGCTGGTTCCAGGGCGGGATGCCGGGCACCGGCGCATCCATCACCACCAGTTTATTCACCTTGTCCGGGTAGCTGGCCGCATACGCATAGGCGACCATGGTGCCGATGTCGTGCCCGACCACGTCGGCACGGTCGACCTTGAAGGCGGTGAGCACGGCGCGGATGTCCTGGGCCTGCGCCTTCTTGGCGTAACCCGACGCGGCGCGCGACGAACGGCCCATGCCGCGCAGGTCGGGCGCGATGACGGTATGCGTTTTCGCCAGGCGCTCGGCCAGCGGACCCCACATGTCGCCGGTGTCGCCGAAGCCGTGGATCAGCACCACCGCCGGCCCGCTGCCGCCGGCGCGCACGAAGATGGTCGCGCCGTCGGGCATGTCGACGCTGCGGGTGGCGAAGCCGGGGACGGGCGCCGGGGCGGCGGCTTGTGTGAACGGCGAGAGGAAGAGGGCGGCCAGCAGGCAGCCCTGCAGCAGGAGTCGGAGTGTCATGGTGCGCCTCGCGGTTGGAAATCGGTTGACTGTGAAGTCTTGGAGTAGTCCAGCACACAAGCGTTCCCACGACAGCTTAGACTTACCGCATGACGAAGCTCAGCGGAACGACACTTCGCTCCTGAAACGCCACGCATAGGTCTGGCTTACCTTCAGCTGCTGCGGATGCTCGCGCAGCTCGACCGTGATGTTGCCGAGTTCGTCGCGCCGGGCGCGCGCGATGGCGCGCACAGCCACCAGGGTGCCGCGGTGGATCTGCCAGAATCCGTCCGGGTCGAGCCCGGCTTGCAGTTCCTTCAGCGGCTTGCGGATCAGGCCCTCGTCGGTCGCGCTGACCACGCGCGTATAGCGGGCGTCGGATTCGAAGAACAGCACTTCCTCGATCGGGAAGATCTTGATCGTGCTGCCGGCGGTGGCGCTGATCCAGCGGATGCGTTCCTCGCGCGCGCTTGCGCGCAGGCGGCGGTCGAGCTCCATCATGGCCTGGAGCAGACCGGCGCTGTCGGCATGGCCGCTGTTGCCGCTTCCAATGCCCCGCTCGCGCAGGCGCGCCACTGCTTGCGCCAGGCGTTCCTGGGTGACCGGCTTGAGCAGGTAGTCGATGGCGCCGAGATCAAAGGCTTCCAGCGCATGGCTGTCGTAGGCGGTGGTGAAGACGACGCGGCAGGCGCCGCCGCTGGCGCCCGCCACTTCCAGGCCGCTCAGGCCGGGCATGCGGATGTCGAGGAAGGCGATATCCGGGCGCAGGCGTGCGATCGCATCGAGCGCCTCGCTGCCGTCCTCGCACAGGGCGACGATCTCGAGCTCGGGCCAGGCCAGGGCCAGCATGCGCCGCAGGTCGCTGCGCTGCAGGTCTTCGTCGTCGGCGATGATCGCGGTCGGCATCCTCAAGCTCCCTGGTCCGGCATGGCGCGCAGCGGCAGCACGAGGCTGGCCACCACGCCGCCTTCGTCGCCCGCGCGCAGCGACAGGGCGGCCGCGCCGTCCTACAGGTGTGTCAGGCGTTCGCGGATATTCGACAGGCCGATGCCGCTGCCGCTGGTGGCCTTGCCGAAGCCGATGCCGTCGTCGGCCACCGCCAGTTCCAGCACCTCGGCATCGCCTGCCTGGCGGCGCGTGGCGCCGATGCGGATGCGGGCCGGGCCTTTCTTGAGTTCGATGCCGTGCTTGACGGCGTTCTCGACCAGCGAGATCAGCATCAGCGGCGGAATCGCGGCCTTGCGCAGCTCGGGCGGACAGTCGACCTCGAACGCGAGGCGCGGCAGGCGCGCCCGGATGATGCCGAGGTAGGCCTGGGCCGCATCGAGCTGGGAGCCGAGCGACACGAAGGTCTGGGCACGGTCGGCGCGCAGTTGCGGAATCGTGGCGCGCAGGTAGTCGACCAGGTGGTCGATCATGGCGACGCCGCGTGCCGGGTCGCTCAGCATGGCGGCGCGCACGCCCGACAGGGTATTGAACAGGAAGTGCGGCTCGACCTGGCTGGCCAGGATGGAGAGCCGCATCTCGACTTCGTTGCGTTCGTCCTTGTAGCGCGCCACCTGGCCCAGCAGTTCGTTCTCGCGCAGCAGGCGGCGCTGGCGGAACCAGGCCAGCAGGTCGGCGCCGCCGCCCAGCCAGGCCAGCACCAGGGTCCAGAAGACCAGGTTCACGATCTGGTTCTCGCGGGTCTGTTCGCGCAGCCGTTCGATCTGCTGGGGAGTTGCGTTCGGGATGGCGGCGGGCGTCGGGTTGATCCGGGTGTAGGGTGTGATCGGCAGCGTGCACAGCGCGCCGAACAGCAGCGCGCAGACGACGCCGGCCGCTTCGCGCTGCGCCGGCCATCCCTGGCGGCACACCAGCACCGCCAGTGCCCGGCCCAGGAACAGGGCCAGCACCACCACCAGCCAGGCCGCCAGCAGGGCGCCGCGCACCAGCGCCGCCTGGGACCCTGGAATAAAGGCGCCGATGAGCACCAGCACCCCGGTCAGCAGGCCGAGCGGCGCCAGGAAGGAGCGTACGCGGTAGCCGAACCAGGTCTTGCCGAAGATCGGGTACTGGCGCGCGATGCTGCCCCAGCCGGCGATCCTGGTGGCCAGGCTGTGCGGGAGGGGTTGGTCGTGGAGGGTGGTCGTTTCCATCAAGATATTTTACGCTGGCGCGTTCACTCCACGGTGCTCTTGATCCAGCCGGCGATGGTGTCCAGCGCCGCCGGCGCGAAGCTTTCCTCGATCTGGCCATATTCCTCGATGCCGCCGGTCTTCGCCGTCTGGAACAGGTGGTTCAGGCCCGGCATTTCCTTGACCACGGCGCGCGGGTTGCCGGCCAGCGCGGCGCGGATCGGCGGCAAGTCGAGGCCGGCCGGCACTTGCAGGTCGCGTTCGCCGTTCAGCACCAGGATCGGCTGGCGCACCGCCTGCAACACCGGCGCCGGTTCGTAGGCGAGCAGTTCGCGGAACCAGGGCGTGCCGAAGCGTTCGAGAGCAGAGGCGCCCAGGCCTGCCGGCAAGTTGCCCTTGCGCTCGGCTTCCGCCAGGATCAGGCCTGCTTTGTTGCGCGCCGCTTCCAGGGTCGGTTCCTCGACCATGGCGGCAAACAAGGCCCGATTCATGGTGCGGTCCTTCTCGATGGCCGCTTCCGGCACGCCGCGCGCACGGGCCAGCAGCGCATGCTGCTCGACCAGAAGGCGGTCGCCGCGCACACCCGGCCCGGCCAGCATCACCACGAAGGCAATGCCGGGGTCGCGCGAGGCCAGCAGCGGCGCGACCAGGCCGCCTTCCGAGTGGCCGATCACGCCGATGCGTTGACTGTCGACCTCGGCGCGGCCGCGCAGGAAGCGCAGCGCCGCTTCGGCGTCGGCCGCCAGGTCGCGTGTGGTGGCTTCCTTCAGCTTGCCGCTCGACTTGCCGACGCCGCGCTTGTCGTAGCGCAGCACGGCGATGCCCTGGCGGCTCAGGTGGTCGGCCAGCACCAGCAGGGGTTTGTGGCCGAAGACGCTGCCGTCGCGGTCGATGGAACCGGAGCCGTGCACCAGTACCACGGCGGGGAAGGGGCCCTTGCCCTGCGGGACGGTGAAGGTGCCGGCCAGCTTCACGCCGGCGGCGGCGTTGTCGAGGGCGACCTCGGTGCTGGCGTAGCTGGCGGGACGGGCGGCGATCGCGTCTTCCTGCGGGCGCTTCGGCTTGGCCGCTTCCTCGGTGGTGCGCTTCAGGTTCAGCGGGGCGGTGCGGCCCTGGGTCCAGGTGCCGGTCCAGGCTTGCTGCCGTTCGTTCCAGGTGGCGGCGTAGCTGGCGCGCAGCTTGTTCAGCGCGAAACCGATCCTGTCCGGCGCGACGCTCACATCGTCGACTTTGGTGATCAGGTTCTGCGCCGGCACCGACATGGTCGCTTCCCACTTGCCTTCAGGTGTCTTCTCGAACTTGACGGTGACGTGCAGGGAATTGGCGATGCTGCCGGTCCAGATGCCCTGGGCGTCTTCGGCGTGTGCGGTCATGGAAATGACTGCTGCCATGCTGGCGAGGAGTTTTTTCATGGGAGGTCGGTCGCGTGGTTGGATGAACGCGACTGTAGCCGCATGTGTCGCCGTCCCTGGGCGCGATGCGGCGAAGCGCGGGTTTCGTGTCACGAAATCCCGCGCCGGAGAGATGAAGCGTCAGACTGGCTGCGTGACAGGTCCGGAAAAATCGTGGCTGCCGGCGGCGTCAAGCGAAGGTGACGCCAGGCGCCGGCTTGCGCCGCCCAAGGCGCCCAGGATCAGGTCCACGGTCTGCGCCGGCTGGTCCCAGTGCGGGAAGTGGCCGCAGCGCTCGAACCAGTGCAGTTGCGCATCCGGGAAGGCGGCCAGTGCACGCCGCGCCTGGCGCGGAAAGCAGACCCGGTCGCGGCGTCCCCAGCCGATGACCAGCGGGTGCGCGATGCTGCCGCGCGGCGCGCCTTGCTGCTCTTCGCCATAGGCGAGCTGGGCCAGCAATTCGTCAAAGGCCGGCGATGCCACGTAGCTGCACAGCTCATCGCTGACAATGTCGGGCGCCAGTGTGGTCGGGCGCGCCGAAAACTGCGCCAGCAGCAGGGCACGCGTGACCGGATTCGCGGACAGGGCGGGCAGCGCCGGACGCAGCAGGCGCAGCAGCCGGATCGACAGCCAGATCGAGCTGAAGAAGGCATGCCGCTCCCAACCCTGCCAGAAACCGCCGGGATTGAGCGACACCACGCCGCCGACGACGCTGCCGCGCCGCGCCAGCTCGAGTACCAGGCGCGCCCCCATCGAGCTGCCGACGGCGTCGATGCCCTGCAAACCGTGGGCGTGGACGAAGCCCGTCACTGCATCGGCCAGCGTGCGGATCGAGGTTTCGCCTTGCAGGCGCGGGGTTTTGCCGAAGCCGGGCAAATCGACCGCGATGACTTCGCGGGTCGCGGCCAGGTCGTCCAGGATCGGGTTCCAGCTTTGACCATGGCCGCCCAGGCCATGGATCAGCAGCAGCGGTTTGCCGCTGCCGCAACGGATATGGTGCATCGTCGAACTCCTTTCCAGCCGGTCGGGATAGGGCTGACCGTGCCTGCCAGCGTAGCCGAGCTGGGGCGTGCGCCGCGTTCGTTAGGAGTGAGCAATAGTTCAGCTTGCTTGCACGGCAGCCGGCTTCGCCGCGCGGCGGCAGCGCTCCGAACAATACTTGACCTGCTCCCAGTCGCGCTCCCACTTCTTGCGCCAGCTAAAAGGCAGGCCGCAGTGCGCGCACAGCTTGGAAGGCAAATCGGATTTCTTGCGCATCTTCATGAGCCGATTGTACGGACTTGCCCGGCCATCGTGCCGCCACGCACGCCAGCCCTGTTCCGTTAGATGCCTTTCCGACAAGAATATTTGTCCAAAGTTATAATTAAACCATCGGCGTCACCGTCCCACCTGAAAGAATTCCATGCGTTTGAGATCGGTACAGTTAGCGATGCGCTTCATCGTTCCCCTGGCAGTCGTGCTGGCCTTGTTCGGCTACTTCGCGATTCCGTGGATGGAGAGCTTCACCGTACGTTGGTTCGTACGCGACCTGGACACGCGTTCGCAATTCGTGTCGAGCACGCTGCAACAGCCCCTGCTGACGTATCTCGAAGAAAAGTCGCCACGGCGCATCAACGAGATGTTCAACCGCGCCATCCAGGACGAGCGCCTGTATGCGCTCGGTTTCTGCGACACCGACGGCAAGCTTCTCTACAAGACGAATACCTACCCGCTCTCGCTGGGCTGCTGGCAAAACCAGGACAGCGAAGGCAAGACCAATCCGGTGGTGCGCCTGCCCCAGGGGCCGGTGCACGTGTCGTCGAAAGAACTGGTGCAGGACGGCGTGGGCGTCGGCCGCCTGGTGCTGGTACACGACATGAGCTTCATCGAGCGCCGCAGCGAAGACACCAAGAAATACATCACCGGCCTGTTTGCGGCGCTGGCCTGCATTATTTCGCTGATCACCGTGCTGGTCGCCCAGCTGAGCTGGCGCGGCTGGGTGAATGGCGTGCGCGCCATGCTGCGCGGCGAACTGCTGCCGCAATCGACGCATGCCACGCCGCCGGAAATGGCGCCGCTGGCCAGCGACCTCCGCGCCTTGCTCTACGAGTACAACCGCGACCAGCCCGGCGCCGCGGGCAACAACCAGGCCTGGGACGCCGATACGCTGAAGTCCTTGCTGCGGCGCGAGCTGGCCGGCGACGAGATCCTGGTGGTGTCGAACCGCGAACCCTACATCCACGTGGCCACGCCCGAGGGCGTGCAGGTGCAGCGCCCGGCCAGCGGCCTGGTGACCGCCGTGGAAGCGGTGATGCGCGCCTGCTCCGGCACCTGGATCGCGCACGGCGCCGGCTCGGCCGACCGCGCCACCGTCGACCGCAACGACCACGTACCGGTGCCGCCGGAGAACCCCAGCTATACGCTGCGCCGCGTCTGGCTGTCGAAGGAAGAAGAGCAGGGCTATTACTATGGCTTCGCCAACGAGGGCCTGTGGCCGCTGTGCCATATCGCCCACGTGCGTCCGGTGTTCCGCTCCTCGGACTGGGAAGAGTACGTGAAGGTGAACCAGCGTTTCGCCGACGCCGTGATCCGCGAGGCGCGTTCCGACAACCCGGTGGTGCTGATCCAGGATTACCACTTCGCGCTGCTGCCGCGCATGGTGCGCGCGGTCTTGCCGAAGGCGACCATCATCACCTTCTGGCACATCCCCTGGCCGAACCCGGAATCCTTCGGCATCTGCCCGTGGCGCGAGGAGATCCTCGACGGCATGCTGGGCAGCACCATTCTCGGCTTCCACACGCCTTTCCATCGCAAGAACTTCCTCGACACCGTCGACCGCTACCTGGAAACCCGGATCGAGACCGAGGCCTCGACCGTCAGCTACGGCAACCAGCTGACCCAGGTCGAGCATTATCCGATCTCGATCGCCTGGCCCGAGCCGGTGCCGGGCGAACCCGACGCCGCCGCCAGCCATGCCCAGGTCCGCCACGCGCTGGGCCTGCCCGACGACCACCTGCTCGGCATCGGCGTCGACCGCCTCGACTACACCAAGGGCATCGTCGAGCGCTTCCAGGCGGTCGAGCGCATGCTCGAGCTGCACCCGCACATGGTGGGGCGTTTCACCTTCGTGCAGATCGCCGCGCCCACCCGTTCCTCGCTCGACGAGTACCAGAACTTCGAGGCGCGCGTGCGCGGCCTGGCCCAGCGCATCAACCAGCGCTTCTCGCGCGACAGCTACGTGCCGATCATCCTGAAGGCCGAGCACCATGGCCAGGACCAGCTGCGCCCTTACTTCCGCGCCGCCCAGGTGTGCAGCGTGACCAGCCTGCACGACGGCATGAACCTGGTGGCCAAGGAATTCATCGCCGCCCGCGACGACGAGCAGGGCGTGCTGGTCCTGAGCCAGTTCACCGGCGCCGCGCGCGAGCTGCACGAGGCGCTGATCGTCAACCCCTACCACATCGAGCAGGGCGCCGAGGCGCTGTACCGGGCGCTGACCATGCCGGCCGACGAGCAGGGCGAGCGCATGCGCAGCATGCGGCGCCGGGTGCGCGACTTCAACGTCTACCGCTGGGCCGGGCGGATGCTGATGGACGCGGCGCGCCTGCGCCAGCGCGAGCGCGTGATGTCGCGCATCGGCTCGCTCAGCCAGGACAAGTTCAAGAGGCCGGCGCCATGAGTACCGATACCGCCGCCCACGACCTGCTGGCCGCGCCCGATTGCGCGCTCTTCCTCGATTTCGACGGCACCCTGGTCGACATCGCCGCCCGTCCCGACCAGGTGGTCGTGCTGCCGGAGATGCTGGCGGCGCTGGCCGCCCTGCAGACCCGCCTGGAGGGCAGGGTGGCCGTGGTGTCGGGACGGCCGGTGGCCGAACTCGACGCCCTGCTGGCGCCCTTGCGCCTGCCCGCCGCCGGCGTGCACGGCATGGAAAGACGCGGCGCCGACGGCGTGCTGCGGCGCCTGCCGCCGCCCGATTTCGATGCCGTGCGCAGGCAGGCCCAGGACCTGGCCGCGCGCCACGCCGGCCTCTGGGTCGAGGAAAAATACGGCGCGCTGGCCCTGCATTACCGCCAGGCGCCGGAACTGCAGGAAGTCTGCCGTGCGGCGCTGCACGAAGCCATCCGTTACAGTCCTGAACTGCTCCTGATGGAGGGCAAGATGATCATCGAGGTCAAGGCCGCCGGTATCGGCAAGGGCACCGCGATCCGCGATTTCCTGGCCGAGGCGCCGTTCGCCGGCCACCGCGCGGTATTCGCCGGCGACGACACCACCGACGAGGCGGGCTTCGATTACGTACAGGGCATCGGCGGCGCCGGCATCAAGGTGGGTGCGGGGCCGAGCGTGGCGCAGCACCGCATCGCGTCGGCGCAGGATCTGCGCGCGGCGCTGGCGCGGGCCGCCGCCATGCCCGTCACTGGAAAGGAAGCGACATGAACGATGTATCCAGCAAGCCGGCCATGCCCGGTTCCGGCCTCGAGGCCGCGGGCGGTTCGCTCGAATGCGGCGTGGTCGGCAATTGCGCCTTCAGCGCCATGATCGACCGCATGGGGAGCGTGGTCTGGTCCTGCCTGCCGCGCTTTGACGGCGACCCCGTGTTCAACGCCTTGCTCGACCCGAGCGAGAACGGCAGCCTGTGGCGCTTCGAGATCGACGGCTATTCCCATGGCGAACAGGCATACGAGCCGAATACGGCCGTGCTGCGCACCCGCCTGTTCGACCGGGCCGGCAACGGCATCGAGATCACCGACTTCGCGCCGCGCTTCCTGAGCCGCGACCGCATGTTCCGGCCGCTGATGCTGGTGCGCCGCGTGCGCCCGATCGGCAGCGGCGTGCGCATGCGCGTGCTGCTGCGCCCGCGCTTCGAATACGGCGTCAAGCCGCCGCAGATCACCCAGGGCAGCCACCACATCCGCTACGTCGGGCCGGCCCAGACCCTGCGCCTGAACACCGATGCTTCACTCAGCCACGTGCTGGCCGAAACCTTCTTCGTGCTCGACCGCCCGATGAACTTCATGCTCGGCCCCGACGAAACCCTGGCCGAGGGCATCGAAGACACCGCCCACCGCTTCGAGAAGGAAACGATCGGCTACTGGCGTACCTGGTCGCGCCGCCTGGCCTTGCCGCTCGAATGGCAGGACGTGGTGATCCGCGCCGCGATCACCCTGAAGCTCTCGCTGTTCGAGGACACCGGCGCCATCATCGCCGCCATGACCACCAGCATCCCGGAAGCACCGGGGAGCGGGCGCAACTGGGACTACCGCTTCTGCTGGCTGCGCGACGCCTTCTTCGTCATCCGCGCCCTGAACAGCCTGTCGGAAGTCGGCACCATGGAAGACTATCTGCGCTGGCTGGGCAACGTGGTGGCGCGCGCCAAGGGCGGCCACATCCAGCCGCTGTACGGGATCGGGCTGGAGGAGCAACTGCCGGAGTCGATACTCGAGCACTTGCCCGGCTACCGCAACAACGGGCCTGTGCGTGTGGGCAACCAGGCGCAGGAACATTTCCAGCACGACGTGTACGGCAACATCGTGCTGGGCGCGGCCCAGGCCTTCTTCGACCACCGCCTGTTCCGCCGCGCCGGGCTGGCCGAGTTCCGCCAGCTCGAAGCCGTGGGCGAGCAGGCCTTCCGCCTGCACGCGGAACCCGACGCCGGCATGTGGGAACTGCGCACCCGCGCGCGCGTGCATACCTCGTCGGTGCTGATGAACTGGGCCGCCTGCGACCGCCTGGCCAAGATCGCCGACAAGCTGGCGCTGCCGGACCGCGCCGCCTACTGGGGCGAACGCGCCGAACTGATCCGCGAGCGCCTGCTGCGCGAAGCCTGGAGCGAGGAACGCCAGGCCTTTGCCGAAAGCCTGGGCGGGCGCGACCTCGATGCCAGCGTGCTGCTGATGGCGGAAATCAATTTCATCGATCCGAAGGACCCGCGCTTCGTGTCCACCGTCGATGCGCTCGAGCGCTCGCTGTGCGACGGCCCCTATATGCGCCGCTACGAAGCGCCCGACGACTTCGGCAAGCCGGAAACCGCTTTCAATATCTGCACCTTCTGGCGCATCGATGCGCTGGCGCGCATCGGCCGCGTGGAGGAGGCGCGCGAGGTCTTCGAGGCGATGCTGGCGGCGCGCAACCACCTTGGCCTGCTGTCCGAAGACACCCATCCGGTTACCGGCGAGATGTGGGGGAACTTCCCGCAGACCTACTCGATGGTGGGCTTGATCAATTGCGCGATGCGCTTGTCGGCGCCGTGGAATAGCGTGGTGTGAGCCGCGCCGGCGCTTCGGCTTATTTGCTTGCGGCCAGCTGCTCGGCCGCGGCGCGCTGCAAGGCGCCGGCCGTCTCGGCTTCGATGCCGAGTTCGCGTGCGATCGGTTCCTCGGCGCCGAGCGTGCGCGGATCGCGTCCGGTCACGTGGCTGAAGATGGTCAATGCTTCCAGGTAGTAGCCGTGCGCACTGCCATGGTAGGCATCCGGCGCCCACAAATTCACCTGGCCTGCACTGATGCCGTCGTAGGGATTGGGGTCGGCCAGCCCGCCTGCGATGGCGCGGTTCCAGGCTTCTCCTACCGGAATCACCGCGCCGGCCAGCTTGTTGGCGGCTGCCGCGGCGTCATAGCCCTGGCGCACATCCAGCGCCATGCGCTCGATCGGTTTTCCGTACCAGGCGCCGCCCGGCTTCCAGGTCTGGTCGGCGCGCGACCAGGTAGCAACCAGGCGGATGTCGACCGTCGGGTTCTGCGTGCGCAAAGCCTGTGCGAGCAAACCGGTGTACTTGACGAGGGTGGCCGGGTTGCCGGGCTTGGCCGAGTCGAGCGTGCTGTAGCTCTGCAGCAGGACCACGTCATAGGGCTTGGCGATGACGGCGAGCTTCTTGTTGTAATGGGCATCGAGGCCGGCGCCGGGGATGGTTTCCAGGCTGACGTCGTAGTGCAGGCCGGCCTGCACGGTCATCGCCTTGAACAGGGCGGGCACGCCGCCGATTCCTTCGCCGTTCAGGTCGGTCACGGTACCGGGCCGGTAGAACTTGACCAGCGGCGCGGCGCCGGCCGGGTCGCCGTAGATGAAGCTGTTGCCGACAAAGAGGATCCTGGAAGGCGGCGACGGCACCGAATCGGGTTTCGGGGAACGCGCACAACCCAGTGCCAGCATGGCGAACAACGCGGCGCCGCAGGGACGCAGGACGGACAGGAGACGCATGGCTTTACACGATGTGGCGGCTGTTCGGAGCAACCCAGCCTGGCCGAATGGTTGATACGGCGAGTCTGCATTTGCTGGTGGAATGCGTCAAGGAAATACTGAACGCGCCGGTTTCCATTCTCTAGAACACTTGCTCTCTACAAAACACCTAGGCGCAGCGCAAACGCTGGCGAAATAGCCCGGCTGCGCTTCACTCTGCGCGTCAATTGCAGCGCATAGTCGAGCCCCGCTGCCCGGCATCGCCGTGATGACGGGTCGGCCATTCACCTTACATGGGAGACAGGGATGCGTTCTGGGCGAGGAAACGGTATGCCGGTTGGTGGCGCCATATGGAAGCTGGGGAATTTACCGCGCAGGGTAGGGCTGCTGCTTGCAGCAGTTGCATGCGGCGGCGCCGGTGCGGCGCCGGCTTACACCGAGGGCGCCGGCCCGCAGGAAAGCTACCGCGTGATCAATCTCGGCCCGGGATCGATCGCCGCCTACCCGAGAATCAACGCTGCCGGCCAGGTGGCCTTCTCGATGGTCAGCGGCGGCCGCGCGGCAGGCTTCTTCTTTGACGGCGCCGAAATAAAGGAGATCGGCGCGCCCGGCGGCGGCAATGTCTATGTCGCCGGCCTGAACGACGCAGGGCAGGTCGCCGGCACCGCGCTGAACACGCATGGCCTCGAGAACGCGTTTGTCTGGAGCGCGGGCGGCGGCATGGTCGGCATCCACGGCGCCGGCAATGGCCGCTCGCATGGACTGGCGATCAGCCAGCGCGGCGTCGTCACCGGCGCCTTCAGCAACGACCCGGAAAACCCGACGCGTCCCTTCCGTTGGAGCGCCACCGGCGGCATGGAAGACCTGGGACTGGCGCCCGGGCTGCCCTGGCCATCCACCGGCAAGGTGCTCAACGACGCCGGCCTGATCGCCGGCGTGGCCACCATCGATGACGAGCAGACGCATGCCATCGCCTGGACGCGGGCAGGCGGCACGGTCGCCATCGACACGCTGGGCAGCGCCGAGTCGGAGGTGGTGGCGGTCGGCGCGGGTGGCGAAGTGGCGGGCAACCGGCTCGCCTCGTACGAGGATGGCGGCGACCGTCCCTTCCTGTGGACGCGGGCCGCCGGCATGGTGGATCTCGGCACCGGGCGCGGCAGCTCGGCGTGGGTGAATGCGATGTCGCCCGGCCTGCATGTCGCCGGCGCCATCGGCTATCCGGATGGCCGCCAGCGCGCCATGTCGTGGACGCGCGGCGGCGGCATGCGCGAACTGGGCACGCTGGGCGGCAGGACCTCGGTTGCGCGCGGCGTGAATGGCAAGGGGCAGGTCGTTGGGTTTGCCGAAAACGGGGCCGGCGCCATGCGCGCCTTCGTCTGGCGCGCCGGCAGCGGGATGCTCGACCTGAATGGCGCACTGCGCCGGGCGCCGCCCGGGCTGGTGCTGGAGCATGCGATGGCGATCAACGACAGCGGCGCCATCGTGGCCAGCTCGAATGCGGGACTGGTGCTGCTCAGGCCAGACGGTGGGGATGGCGGCGGCCAGGTGCGCGGCCACCTGCTCGGCCCGGTCATGGCGGCGGCTTCCGTCAGGCCAGGCGAGCAGCTGCAGGCGACGATTGGTTTTGTCGACGACGACCATACCGGGACGCGCAGCATCCGCTGGTCCTGGGGCGACGGCAGCGGGCAGGCCGGCAAGCTGCGCGAAACCGGCGGCGCCGGAACGGCCAGTGCCAGCCATGCCTACGCCTCGCCGGGGAGTTTTGAGATCATCGTCAGGGTGGTCGACCGCGACGGCCGCGGCACGGCCGTCAGCCACCGGGTCGATGTCACCGACAGCGCGGACAGCGAGCCGGGCGGGGAGAGCGCGGCGCGCCTTGCCCTGCCTGGTCTGGGCCGAACACGCTGACCTGGGCGAGTACTGCTAGAATTTTGCGGTAGCCATCCGTTACCCAACTTCAGGAGTACGCAAATCCTCGCTTCCTTTATCAGAGTCGCGATCGGCAGGCCCAGGCTGACGATCGCTCTTGTCCTGTCCGTGCTCGCAGCCTTGGCCGGCACGATGACCTACACCGGCTACCTTGTCATCGGCGAGTTGGCCCATCATCTCGGTACGGGCCGCGTGGTGGCGGGCCTGCTGCTGGGCGTCTTGTTCGCCAGGTTCCCATCGATCAGCAAAGGCAGGCTGCGCCTGGTTGGCCTGCTGCCGCAACCCGTGCGCCGGCCCCTCATGGTGAGCCTGCTTGCACTCTGCCTGTTGAGCTTCCTGTCGCGCGGCGAGCATGTACCCGCACTGTTTATCGGTTTGACGATGGCTTTCCTGCTTGCCTACCCGTGGCTGAGGAAAACCGTCTTCGATCGCCTGCGATCGTCGTTTTCCAGGTTCACCCCGGGCCGGCACGCGCGTCAAAGCGCCAACGACGACACGGTGATCGAAGGTGAATTCAGGGAAAGGAAAGAGTAGGGCGATTGCTCGCCTCTGGTGTGCCGGGGACCCGGTCAGCGGACTCATCATGCAGCACGAGGACGCCGGAAACAACAACGCCACCCGAAGGTGGCGTTTGCTTTATTCTTGGTGGCCCGGGGCGGAATCGAACCACCGACACAAGGATTTTCAATCCTCTGCTCTACCAACTGAGCTACCAGGCCAAGGCGGCGAATTTTAGCACGAACTAGCCGTATGTCCATAGTTTCTTAAACACAAAGCATCATCCCGCCGCCACATGCTCGCGCCGCCAGCGCGCCGGCGAGGTCCCCACCTCGCGCTTGAACGCCCGCGCAAACGCCGCCTCCGATTCGTAGCCCACGTCCAGCGCCACCGACGCCACCGGCGCCCGGCTCGAGCGCAGCAGCCCCGCCGCCGCCTCCATGCGCCAGCGCGCCAGGTATTGCATCGGCGGCTGGCCCAGCAAACGCAAGAAGCGCGCGCAGAACACCGAGCGCGACAGGCCGGCGGCGCGCGCCAGGTCGTCGATGGTCCAGGGCCGCGCCGGGGTGCGGTGGATCAGCGTCAGCGCCCGGCCCAGCTGCGGGTCGCGCAGTCCCGCCAGCCAGCCGGTGCTGCCGGCCGGCAGGTGTTCCAGGTAACGGCGCAGGGCATCGATGAACATGGTTTCGCTGGCGCGCTCCAGCAGCGCCGCGGCGCCGGGCTGGTTCTGTTCCACGCGCGCGGCCAGCGCGGCCAGGTCGGTGCGTGCGCTGGCGCCGCTGGCGGGCAAATGCAGCAGGCGCGGCAGGGCGCCGAGCAGCGGGTTGAAGGGGTGGCGGTCGCAGCTGAGGAAGCCGCAGGTGAGCTGGTTTTCGCCGTTCTGGGCCGGCTCGCCCCAGGTGATCTCGTACTGCGAGTGGAACACGATCGGGATCGGCTTCGGCGCGTCGCGGGTGGCGGCCACCCAGGCCGGGTCGATGCGCGCCGGCTGCTGCGACGGGTCGCTGGAGAGCACGTGGCCGTCGCCGTGCGGCAGGATGATGGTGTCGCCCGGCTGCAGGCGCACCGGCGCCAGGCCGGCCACCGTGGCCCAGCCGCTGCCGCGCGTGAGCACGTGGTATTCCATCACGTGCTCGGCGTCGGGGAAGAGCAGGCCGGCCAGGTCGCGCAGGGGCGGGGTTTCCACCGCCCAGTTCGCCGGCAGACTGAGCTGATAGAACACCGCGCCGCGCAGGCGGACCGAGCGCAGCACATCGGACAGGGTATCGATTCCCATCGGTTCCGGACGCGCGGGCAAACCGGGGCGACGCTGGAGCAAGCACCTGCCACGGCCGACGCGCGATACTGGTTTTTCTCAATGTCGAAAACGGAGCATGACACCATGGACAAACCAACGCAATCGACTTCAACCGTAGCCCAGGCGCGCGGCGCCCAGCCGGACTTTTCCGCCATCAAGCAGCGCCAGCAGGCCACCTGGGCCAGCGGCGACTTCGCCGTCATCGGCGTGACCTTGCAGATCGTCGGCGAAACCCTGGCCGAGGCGGCCGATATCCGCGCCGGCGAAACCGTGCTCGACGTGGCTGCAGGCAACGGCAACGCCAGCCTGGCCGCGGCCCACCGTTTCGCCCGCGTCACCTCGACCGACTATGTGCCGGCGCTGCTGGACAAGGGCCGCGCGCGCGCCGAGGCCGAAGGCCTGAAGATCGATTTCCGTGTCGCCGACGCCGAGGACCTGCCGTTCGCCGACAGCGCGTTCGACGTGGCGCTGTCCACCTTCGGCGTGATGTTCACGCCCGACCACATGAAGTCGTCGAGCGAGCTGCTGCGCGTGGTGCGTCCGGGCGGGCGCATCGTCCTGGCGAGCTGGACGCCCGACGGCCTGGTCGGCCAGCTGTTCAAGACCATCGGCAAGTACGTGCCGCCGCCCGCCGGGCTGCGTTCGCCGGCCATGTGGGGCACCGAGGAGTACCTGCGCGAGCTGTTCGGCGCCCAGGCGGCCGCGATCCGCATCGTGCGGCGCCAGTTCGTGTTCCGTTATGCCTCGACGGGGCACTGGCTGCAGGTGTTCAAGGATTACTACGGCCCGGTGCAGAAAGCCTTTGCGGCGCTCGACGGGCCCGGCCAGGCGGCGCTGGAAGCCGACATCACCGGCATGCTGCACGGCGCGAACAGCGCGGGCGGCGCCTCGCTGGTGGTGCCGTCCGAATACCTGGAAGCGGTGATCGTCAAGCGCAGCGAATAAGCACCAAGCATTAAGCACTCGGCACGCGCGCAAAAAAAGGTGGCCGGCATCAGCCGGCCACCCACTCCTTACCTGGCTGGAAAAACGCTTACCAGCCCATGTCCTTCAGCAGCGGCAGCGTCAGGTCCTTCGGCGGCACCAGGATGTTGGTGAGGTCGGCGTTGATGTTCGGCTCCATCAGCAGGTTCGGCGAAGCCGTCACGTCCCAGTGCGAGACCGACGAGCCGCTGACCAGCGGATTCGGCGTGTACAGCAACGGACGGCCGAGACGGTCGGCGCCGGCGATGCGGGTCGGGTCCGAACCCAGCACGGCCGTTACCTGGCCCGGCTGGCCGCGCGTGCCGTAGCCCTTGGCCGCGGCCACCGCCGCGATCAGCGCCACGCCATCGGCCTGGCTGACACCGAAGGATGGAATCGTGATCGAACCGTCGGTGCCGCCCGGCAGCAGTGCGCCAGGGATGTTATTCGCCAGCACCACGCCAACCGCGCCCGCATCCTGCGCATTCTTGACCTTGATGGCGAAGGTGCAGCCGCCACGGCTGATGATCGGCACCTTGCCGCGCACCGCAGCCGCATTCGCGTTGTCGAACGGGCTGCAGCCCGGGCCGAGTTCGCCGCTCTGGGTGGCGATCGTGGTCAGCGCGCCGAGCGTGCCGGCGGGCGGCACGACGCCGAATGGCGAGGCGTTGAAGTCCATCTGCAGGTTGCCGCTCGATGCGGGCGACGAGGTTTTCAGGACCGGGATCGGGCGCAGGATCGAGGCGCCGGCCACCGCGTTCGGGCCGATCCACGCCAGCTGCAGCGGGTTGATGGCCGAGGCGCGGCGCTGGGCCGCCGTCATGGCCAGCCAGGTCCTGCCCTGGGTGTTGTCGAACATGTGGCGTTCCCAGATGCTCGGCACGCCGCCGGTGGCCACATAGGCCGAACCGTTTGCGTTCAGGCGGTTGCCGGTGGAGGTCTGGACCGTCAGCACCGAGAAGCCCAGGCCGTGACCCAGTTCGTGCAGCAGGGTGGTGGCGAAGTTCACCTGGCTGCCGGCATTGCCGTCCAGGCCCAGGTAGAAGCCGCTGCCGTCCAGGCAACCTGGTTTACCGAGGTTGATGTTGAACTGGGTCTTGATGTCGACGTTGCCGTAGCCGCTGCCGTCATCCGGGTTGCCGGCGCTCAGGTTCTCGCCGGCCAGCTTGTTGGCCAGCGCCTGCGGATACCAGGTGCCCGCCACGGAACCCGGGAAATCGCGCCAGATATTCCAGGCGCCGGCGCTGCCGAGGACGGCCGAGCTCGAGCTGCAGGTCAGGGCTTCCCAGCCGGCGCTGACGGTGATCGTGACATTGCTTTGCAGGTTGCGTTCCCAGATGTCGGCGACGTAGCGGTACACGTTCAGGCGCTGCTGGCCGAGCGTGGTGCCCGGGTTGCCGCCAACCGGCGCCACCGGCGTGGTGTCGTTGAAGCCGACGCCGGCCGGGTCGCGGCTCTGGATGTTGATGGTGGCTGCCTGGCTTGCCGCGCAGGCGAGCAGGGCGGCGGCGGCGATGAGCTGACGCGAGTGGTGAACTGGGCGCATGGTTACTCCGTGACCGGGGTGAGGGTGTGGACGTGGCCGGCCGCGGCGGCACTGTCGGCGGCGCCGTGGGAATCGAAGCACTGGCTTTCCAGCGAACCGTCGGGTTTGCGCACCACGACCGAGGCGCTGATCATCTCGTCGGTCAGGCGCACGCCGGCGGCGCCGTTCGCGTTGAACTTCTGCAGGGTGGCTTCCGGCGCCTTGCGCATGGCGCTGGCCTTGCCGGACTGCCTCAGGGTCTCCGATTCGGCGGCGGTCGGGGCGCGCAGCTTGCCGGTCTCGGCGTCGCGCACGACGGTCAGGTTATCGTTCGATGGGGCGGGAGCGGCTTGCTGCGCGGCGGCCGGCAGGCTTGCCAGGCCCATGAGGGCGAGGCCGAGCCCGGCGGCGCACGACAGGCGCAGGCGGGACGTTACTTTCTGTGACATGACGATCTCCTGGTAGCGATGTGTTCCAGAACGACGAAGGGCCGTGTGTGTTGGACGCCAGCCCGCAAGAAAAGTACTGCCGCTTCAGTTGCTGCGACGGCGGCGCGCAGCCGTCAGGGCAGCCAGGCCGCCGGCGAGGATCAGCATCGAGGCCGGTTCCGGCACCGCGTTCACGGCCAGGGTGTCGACGCCGACGTAGTTGGCGCCATCGGCCGCACCGGTGTACTGCAGCGCGAAGCGCGCGGTCGAGCCGGCGCCCTGCGGGCCGATGTGGGCCTTGTACAGGGTCCATTCGCCGGTCGGGACGGTAAAGGCCGGTTCCAGGGTGAAATCGGTCAGCGAGGTGCTGCCGTTGCTGAAGCCGAAGGCGATCTGGTCGCTGTAGCCGGCGAGGGCGTCGGCGCGCAGCCAGAACGACACGATCACGTTCATCGCGGTGGAGAATTCGGGGGTGATCAGCCAGCTGGAGAGTTCGCCGCCGACGGGGGCGTTGTTGTAGTTGGAAGCGAGGTAGCTGTTGGCTGCGCCTTCCTGGGCTGGGAAGATGCTTTGGTCGCCCTGGTACCACGCGGGCGTCGAGCCGCCGGGGGTGCCGGCGTTGTCGATGACCCAGCCTTTGCCGGCGAGGTCGCCGAGATTGTCGAAACCTTCGTTGATCAATGCGCCGGCTTGGGCCGATGCTGCGACACCCGAGAATGCCAGGACCAGCAGTGCTTTCTTCATCATGTAGTGCGCCTCCAAAGTGGTGAACAGTGGGGCGGCGTCGAGATAGCGGCTTCGGCGCAACCCCCAGCTTGGCAACGGAAGCATTCCGTCGACGCCAGGGGCATATGCATATTGCGTGCCACTCAGCCATGTCATTGTTTTCGAACGGAAAAATTACCTATACGAAAAAACATGTCATCAACCTGTCAAAATTCCCGACAGGCTGCGGGAGTGGTCTCACATCCTAAGCAAGTGCACTGACCCAGTCACGCAAGCCATCGATGGCTTCTTCCTTCGACTTGGCCTCGATCTCGATCCAGGGCGCGCCGGCATACGACGAGGGCATGGTGGCGATCAGGTCGGCATGCTGGCGGTCGTTGAAGCCTTCGCGCCCGTTCGAGATGTGCACCAGCTGGTGCGCCGGGTCGGGCCAGGTGTCGCGCGCCTTGGCCAGCATCTCGGCCACGCTGGGGTGCTCGTAGCTGTCGAGCTTTTCGTGCACGATGTGGTGGTGGGCGTCGAACACCATCGGCACGCCGGCGCGCTTGCAGATCGCATGGATTTCCTCGGCGCTGTACGAATACTCGTCGTTTTCCAGCGCCAGGCGGGTGCGGATGGCATCCGGCAGGCGCCCGATCGCCGCCACCAGGGCATCGGCCCGGTCGGACTTGCCGCCGTGGATTTCCAGGATTGCCCAGGGCGAGCGCGGCTGCTTCAGCAAGTCCATGATGTCGGCGTGCATCTGCAGGATCTTGACGCTGTTTTCCACCACCGCCGGCGAATCCGAACTCAGCACCACGAACTGGTCGGGGTGCATCACCAGGCGGATGCCGGCGGCGGTTGCCCGTTCGCCCGAGCGCGCCAGGATCGGCGCCAGGGTTTCCAGGATCTCGCGCCCGATCGGCTCGTCGGAAAACGGGAAGATCGAGGAGGGCAGGCGATACAGGGAGATCCCGGCCTTCTGGCAATAGCGCATGGCGTTGTCGAAGGTCTGGATGTTATCGCGGAAAATATCTTCCAGAATCTTGCGCTGCCCATCGAGCGATTGTTCGAGCAGGCGCTTGCGGGTGACGGTCCGGTATCGGACCTCTTTTGATGCGGTAATGCATACCAGGCCGAGGTGGGGAGCCATAGGTTTCTCGCAGGATGACGTTGAAACCAGTATAGGCGTTCGATCGGCGGGCGAGAGCGCGGTTGCGGATGGGCACGCCTGCCTGGAATGCGTCCGGCGACGCGGCGCGCGTCTCATCGTGAAGGCACGTGTTGCGTCAATGACGCAGTGTCTACCGTCAGCCTGGGCGTTGGTGTCGGAGGAGGCCGGGGCCGCCAGGCTCCCCTCTGGAAGAGGCGTGTAATTTGCTATGCTAGCGGATGATCCCGCGCCGCAGATGGCCGGACATTGATTGATGGAGCGCCACACATGGCATCGTTGCAAGACCAATTTTTAAAAGCCGGCCTGGTCAACAAGGGCAAGGCCAAGCAGGTTCAACAGGAAAAGAGCAAGCAGGAAAAGATCGACCGCCGGCACGGCACGCAGAGCGTGGACGAAGCCAAGCTGGCGGCGGCCGAGCTGCAGCGCAAGAACGCCGAACGTGCGCGCGAAATGAATGCCCAGCGCGACGCGGCAGCCCTGCAGAAGGCGATCATGGCGCAGATCCTCGACCTGGTGCAGAAGAACCGCCAGGGCAAGGGCAACGGCGACATCGCCTACAACTTCACGCACAACAGCAAGATCGAGCGCATCCACGTGTCCGCCAAGGTGCAGGAACACCTGATGGCCGGGCGCCTGGTGATCGTGCGCATCGGCGACGCCACCGAACTGGTGCCGCGCGTGATCGGCGAAAAGATCGCCCAGCGCGATGCCTCGCTGGTGGTGCAGGTGAAGAAGGCGGCCGAGGTCGATCCGGACGATCCGTATGCGGCTTACCAGATTCCCGACGACCTGATGTGGTAAGCGCCGCCAGGCGCGCAGGAGGGCAGACTTTGCATTTGCTCTACTGAAACTCGCGCAGCGTGTTTTTCCGGTGGTAAGCTATTCATGTTGTCACTTCAACCTGAAGGAAAGTCATGAAACCGCTGTTCTCCTCCGACGAAGAAGCGAACGCCGTGCCGCCGGCGCCCACCGCCGCTCCCGCGCCCTCGCTGCCGCCGCTGTTCGATCCTGCCGGCACGACAGGCGCATTGCCGGCCTTGCGTCCGGAGGCGAATGTGGCGCCGCAGGTGCGGGTCGACATCTCCGGTATCGACGACAAGGCCATCGAGGCCCTGGGCGGCTCGACCGGCGCCGGCGTGGCCAGGGTATCGGCCAAGCTGCTCGGCACCGTGCGCGCCTCGGATGCGGACGTGTTCGGTACCCAGTTGAACGAACTGATCGCCACCTCGAAGGGCCTGGACCCGGCCAAGCTGCGCTCGGGCGGCCTGCTGTCGCGCGTGACGAACATGTTCGGCTCGGTGAAGGAAAAGATGCTGTCGCAGTACCAGGTGGTCGAATCGCGGATGGACACCCTGGTCGGCGAGATGACGCGCCACGCCAACGTGCACCGCAAGCGCATCCAGGATTTCGACGAGATGTACAAGGGCCTGGAAACCTATTACCAGGGCCTGGACGCCGACGTGAAGAAGGGCGAAGCCTGGGCCGAGCGCCTGCGCCAGGCGGTGGCCCAGCAAGCCGCGCCGACCAACGCCTTCGAAGCCCAGCAGGCGACCGAACTGAAACGCCGCCTGGAACGCCTGGAAAAGCGCATCGACGACCTGCGCCGCGCCATGCTGATGGCCACGCAGATGGTGCCGCAGATCCGCCTGTCGCAAGACAATGCGCGCGCCCTGACCGACACCTTCACCGACATCGTGAATGTGTCGATTCCGGCCTGGCGCAACGTGTTCTCGCTCTACCTGCTGCAACTCGAAGCCAAGCAGAGCGCGGCCGTGGCGAACGCGGCCTACGACGCCACCGACGCGGCCTTCCGCGCCCAGGCCGACATGCTGCTGGAAAATACCGAGACCGTGGCCCGCGCCAAGCAGCGTTCCCTGGTCAGCCTGGAAACCGCCCAGCACGTGCAGACGCAATTGATCACCGCGTTCGACAAGCTGGAACAGATTTCGAACGAAGGCCAGCAGCGCCGCAAGGACGAGCTGCCGAAGCTGCAGGAACTCGAGCGCGAGCTGATCGCGCGCTTCTCGCCGGGCGGGGCGTAAGCAAGTTGCTCCGCTCGTGCAAGCGGGCGACAATATTCATTTCACCATACAAGGAACCTTCATGTCGACGACGCTCGAAACCGGCCATCGCATCAACCTCGAAAAAACGGCGCCCGGCCTGAAGCGCGTTCGTATCGGTCTTGGCTGGAAGGTCAACGCGGCAGACGGCCAGGCCTTCGATCTCGACTCCTCGGTCTTCCTGTGCCGCAAGGACGCGAACGACGATCCGGTCATGATCAGCAACGCCCACTTCGTCTACTACAACCACACCACCTCGCCCGATGGCGCGGTGGTGCACTCGGGCGACAACCGCACCGGCGACCGGGATGGCGACGATGAAGTCATCACCGTCGACCTGGGCCGCGTCGATCCGGCGGTCATGGAAATGCCGATCGTGGTCACCATCCACGACGCCGAGGTGCGCAAGCAGAACTTCGGCCGCGTCTCCGGCGCCTACGTGAAGATCTACAACGACGAGACCGGCGAAGCGATCGCACAATACGACCTGACCGAAGACTACTCGGACAAGACCGCGCTGCAGTTCGGCTCGCTGTACCGCCGCGACGGCGAATGGCGCTTCCACGCCGTCGGTGCCGGCTTCAAGCTGAACCTGGCGACCTTCATCCGCAAGCTCGGCGGCACCGTCTGAGACGGGCCCGCGCCGCCCAGTTTTGCCGCAATCGACGTGCCGAGTAGGGGATGACTGAGCGATGACGCAGCAGAAACCCAAGGCATTCGATTTCGGCGCGGAGGCGGACCAGGCCCCGGCGCCGGCGCCTGGTCCGGCCTCCAGCCCGGCCGGCCCGCAGGCCTTCGACTTCGGCGAGGCCGAGGAAGCGCCTGCGCCTGTCGCCCCGCCGAAGGCCTTGTCGTTCGACGATCTTCCCGCCGT
>Ga0209023_10001155_pt1 | contig 36320 bp, 33 predicted proteins | sample LakOneMetagenome_FD_187468 | JGI IMG/M metagenome (GOLD analysis project Ga0209023, IMG submission 187468) | Freshwater and sediment microbial communities from Lake Erie, Canada (SPAdes) (version 2) | ecosystem: Environmental > Aquatic > Freshwater > Lentic | place: Lake Erie, Canada...
GTTAAGTACCGATAAGCTACATTATGTCAAGTAAAATGCCGCATATTGCATCAGATGAATCAATCCACTGCTGCCCCGTCTCACTGTAGGTGGCGGCTGTCGCCACGCATTTGGCGGCATTTGGTCGCTCTGAACTGCGACGACGAGTTCAGAGCGTGCTGTTGTGAACCCGCGGCGCTGGCGAACGGGTCTCAACGGCGTGAAATATTGGGTCCGAGATTCGGGTCGCCTACCTGCAATCATACCGCTATGATGCATCTGTTGATTCAATGATTCATAGGATGATACAGTTTTTGGAGGTTGATGTGCCCGTCGACAAGGCCGGCCGGTTCTTCGTCGTTCCTTCGGTTCCGCTGCTGCATCCCGAAACCCAGACCGTCCACGAGATGCTGGAAGGCTTTCGGAATCAGCAGCTGTGTCGCAATCTGAGCCACGGCACCATCGAAAAGCGGCAACGCATCGTGGAGCGATTCCTGGAATACACGAACGAGTTTCCGTGGACCTGGACGCCATCGATGGTCGAAGAGTTCTTCGGCGATCTGCGCTCCGAACGCGGACGCAGACAGTCCACGGTGCGGTCCTATCAGGACGCGTTACGTGGATTCTGTTCCTACGTCAGTGATCCCGATTACGGCTGGGACCGGGTGTGCGAGCAGCGATTCGGTACCCATCCGGCCCAGGTGTTCTTCGCGTGGAACACCGCCGCCCACGTTCAGGACAACGAGTCGGCACCGACCAAGCGGCCCTTCACCCTCGAGGAATTGCAGCTGCTCTTCGATCACGCCGATGATCAGGTCGCCATCATCGCCGCTTCGGGCCGCAAGGGCTGGTTGCCGGCATACCGCGACGCGGTGATGTTCAAGATCGCCTACTCCTACGGGTTGCGGTTCAACGAGCTGCGCCACCTGCAGACCGTCGACTTCGCCCGCAACCCGCACGCCCGAGAATTCGGCCGCCATGGCCTGGTGCACGTCCGGTACGGCAAGGCCAAGAAGGGATCTCCGCCCAAACGGCGCAGTGTCCTCACGGTGTTCGACTGGACCCCGGAAGTGATCAACGACTGGCTCATCCACGGCCAACCGTTCATGGACGACGGCATCGACCTGTTCCCCAGCGAGCGTGGCGCCCTGGTATCCGAAGACGCGGTGCTGACCAGGCTCCGGCGGTACTGCAACGACCTGGGTTTCTCCGACGGTTTGGATCTGCATTCGTTGCGCCGTTCCTACGCCACCCATCTCATCGAGGCGGGCTGGGACCCGTTGTTCGTCCAGCAGCAGATGGGCCACGAGCACGCCAGCACCACATCGTTGTATACCTGCGTGGCAAGCGACTTCCGGGTCCGCACCCTGCGCCGCGTGCTGGATGAGACCATCGCAGAGGCACTGTCCTTCGGCGAGGAGGAGACGTCGTGAAACGTCACGTCGACTACACCTGGCGCGTCGCCGAGCTGATGGCTGCGCACGGCATGCACAACAGCACCGATCTCATCCCCAGGTTGGCCGAACGCGGTATCGTGCTGTCACGACCGCAGGTGTACAGGGTGGTTCATCAACGGCCCGAACGGGTTTCGCTGCAGATGATGGCCGCACTGTGCGACATCTTCAGCTGCGGCATGGAGGACCTCGTCACCGTCACCGCCACCGACGCCAAGCGCAGAAAGACTGCATCAGGGGCCCAGGGCACGGCCGCACCGAACGTCGTCGAACTCAACAAGGCCGTACGGCCCGTCCGGGCCCGGGTGATCCGCGATGACGATTGAACCCACCCGACGGTCGACCACGCGAGGACGCCCACGCGTCACGACCGGCCACTTCCAGTGCAGCCGCTGCGACCGGATGGTCAACACGTTGCGCGCCTCGTGGCCCGGGGAGCAGCTCTGCCACAGCTGCTTCTACAGCGCCATGCGGACTCACGGGACCTGTCCGCGCTGCCGCCATGACGGCGTGCTCCCCGGGCGCGCCAACCGCACCGATCCCCGGCCGGTCTGCTTGGGCTGCGCCGGAATAGAGGGCAATTACGCGTGCAGTACCTGCGGCACCGAAGGTGAAATTTTCCGCAAGGGCCAATGCGCTCGCTGCGTGGTACGCGACGATCTGAGCGTTCTGATGGTCCGTGACGCCGTCGATCCGGTCGTGATGAGCACCATCGTGACCATCCTCTGCGACGTGGACCGGCCCGAAAGCATCTACACCTGGAAACGGTCGCCCAAAGTCCAGGACCTGCTGACCGGGCTGGCTTCTGGACGGATTCCCCTCACCCATGAGGGCCTCGACGAGCTGGGCGGTGGACGACTCGTTGGGCATCTGCGCAGCGTGCTCGAACACCACGGCCTACTACCCATACGTGACGAGCACCTCGCCCGGTTCGAATCCTGGCTGGCCACAAAACTCGACGCGATACCACAGCGTTCCGTCCGCGGCCCGGTTGAACAGTTCGCCACCTGGCACCACCTCAATCGGCTCCGCCGAAACTCCTCGCCCGGACAGGCCTCCGACGGGCCCGTCCGCTCGGCGAAACAGGAGATCACCGAAACCATCAAATTCCTCACCTGGCTTGAGCAGACCCATCACCGCAGCGCAGCCACCTGCAACCAACAAGACGTCGACGAATACCTGGTGTCAGGGCCGACCACCCGCCACCTGATTCGCACGTTCTTCGTCTGGGCAAAAGCGAACAAGATCAACAAGACCGTGCAGATCGGTCACCGCCAAGCCAAGACGACCCCCACACTCACCCAGGACCAGCGGCTGGCCTGGCTCAAGGAACTCCTTCGAGGCGACGCCGACACTCTTCCCTACCGGCTCGCTGGCACGCTGCTGCTGCTCTACGCACAACCGCTGGTCAGGGTCGCCGGGCTGCCGACAACCGCGATCGTCGTGACGCCTCACGAACTGCGCATCGCCCTCGGGAAAGAACCCGCACCGCTTCCCGAACCCTTCGCCGACATGATCCGACGCCATTTGAACGACCGGCCCAATCTCCGCACCGCCGGAGGCAGCATCGAAAACCCCTGGCTCTTCCCTGGGTATCACGCCGGGAAACACCTTGACCCGCAATCAATCATGTTGCGGCTCCGCAAACTTGGCATCAACCTCCTCGGCGCCCGCAACGCCGCCATCCAGAACCTCGCCGCCGAGGTACCCCCTCCCCTGGTCGCCGAACTCCTCGGCTACAGCTACCAGGTCGCCCACCGCCACGCCGAAATCGCCGCCCAACCGTGGTCGCAGTACGCCACCTAATCAGCGGCCGTGGATCTACTGCCGGGCCACCGCAATACGGAACCATTCGTCGGGGTCGAGGTAGTGGTCGGCGTCTTTGGCGTCGTCGCCGAGGTCGATGCGTACCCAGGTGACTTTGCCGCTGAACCTGCTGGTGTGGGTGGTGTAGTCGGGACTGACCGAGGTGCCGGATTCGTAACCGACGTCGGTGGTGTCATCGGCGGAGAAGATGAAGCCCTAGCGCCGGGTCCCACTGGTTGTTCTCCCCGCCGATGAACCCGTAGAAGTACTCGAACCCGCCGCCGCCGGTAGGCCACGCGTTAAACGGTCCCGCCGAGCTGGTTTGCCGTACCGGCACCTCATGGCACTTGCCGAACTGCGCAGTGGAGTAGCCGTTGAGCTTGAGCGAACAGCGCTGCGCCGGCCGCCGTCGCGATCACGGCACGGGCATCGCGCTCGGCGCCACCGTCGTCGTGCTTCTTCGCCATGATGCGAACACCCTTCCCTCGAAAGAAGGTATGCATCAACCAGGCATGGTTCACGGAGTGGGTCGGCCCAGTGCGGCCGTGCCCCACTTTGGGTGCCGAGTAGCAAGGGCGCTAACGACGTTGACCTTGACGGATGCGGCCACACTGTACTGAGGTGCACTTCTCGGCACCAGGCGGGCTATGCCGCCGATGACCGAGAAGGGCATGTCTGCGTCCTCGGTACTACTTGAGCATGCTGCCAGCGTCGACGGTGACGGGAAGCCCTGTGATGTAACGCGATTCGTCGGACGCTAGGAACAGCACGGCATTGCTGACATCGACTGGTTCGACCCAACCGATTGGCAGCACGTGCATGAACTGAGCGGCGACGGCGAGGTCATCGGGACCCGGGTTTTCCAGATCGGGACGGAAGAGCTTCATCGTGCCTTCGTTCATGAACAGGGGCGTGTTCACGTTGGTGGGGCACACTGCGTTGACTCGAATCGAGTGTTGGCCCAGCTCCACCGCGAACGTCCTCATCAATCCGATCACCCCATGTTTGGCAGCGATGTAGTGACCGGTGTGGGCGTAGGGCTTGAGCCCACCAACCGAACTGGTGAGGATGATGGAGCCGCCACGGCCACCTGAAAGAATATGTGGGACAGCCGCTTTCACCGACTTCCAAACTCCTGAGAGGTTGACGTCGATCATGTCATTCCAGTCGTCTTCGCTGGTCTGGTCCAATGTCTGACCGCCGTTGCCGATGCCGGCGTTAGCCACGATGATGTCCAACCGGCCGAGCTGCTCCACGCCGCTATCGACTGCGGCTTTGAGCGCGTCGTAGTCGCGGACATCCACTTCTGCAGTCACGACGCGGCGGTTCAATCCCTTGACCAGATCGGCGGTCTCGGCCAGATCTTCGGACGAAGCCAGCGGGATCAGGCTCTCTGTCCTCATCTGCTTGCATATGTCGACGGCGATGATGTCGGCGCCTTCCTCGGCCAGGCGTACCGCGTGACTGCGGCCCTGACCTCGCGCTGCGCCGGTAATGAACGCTACTTTGCCCTCGAGTCGCCCGCCCATATGTACACCTCGTCGTCTCTGGCCGCCTGAGAGCTGTTCCCCGGCGGTGTCGCTGTGGATCGACTATTTATCGATCGATCAGGAATGTTGACACTGATGAAACAGTGTGTCAACCATGTGCTGTTCTGGCACGGTGACGCGCTTCGATGCGCAGCGAGCCTCTGCGAGCTGTCCGGGCTACGGCTGCGGCGCGGCAGATGGGGCAGTCGGAACTGTGTCGATCAGCAGGCTGATCTGGCGCTCGACCAACTCGCGCAACTGGTCGTGGCCGAGCGTGACGCCAACGGCGCTCTCGTTGCACAGGCTGCGCGCGGTCTGAGCAATCAGCATGGAGATGGCCATGGCCGGATACCTCTCGAGGTCGACCCCACGGGCGCGCAGCGCGACCGTGACGGCGGCTGTCTCGATGTCACGGACCCGCTCGGCATAGGTCTTGAGCTCGGCGCGAATTGCCTTGCGATGATTCGCCAACGCCATGAATTCGGTGTTCAGGCCAGTCAGTCGGAGGTCGCTGTTCATCAACCACAGTGTGCGTATCGGGTCGTCGTCGCTGAGCGAGGCGCGCATGTTGTTCAGCGAGACTTCGGCTCCGGTGCGCAGGACTTCGACGAAGAGATCATCCATCGTCGGAAAGTAGTAATAGACCAGCGCCTGCTTGACACCCGCCTCCGCTGCCACGCGGCGTGAAGTCGCTGCCGCGTAGCCCTCGTCTCTCATGATCTTGGCGGTCGCCTCGATCAGGCGCTGACGGGACCCGGCATCGACGGGCTTGGCTCTACGCGCCGTCGCCATTCAGCTCGTCCGGACGCGGCGAATGCTTGACCGCCTGGCGCGCACTCTGGTAGGCATGGCACATTCTAGCTGCTGATCAATTGACCAAAATGCGGTGCGGTGCAAGGCCGGCCCAAACGAAACTGGAGGCAGGGCCAGTGTGCAGAATTCGATCAAACGCATTCCCGTCTTCGTTCTGTTTGGGGCAGCGCCGATGACCATCCGCAGGAGGGTGCTGGTAGATCCACACCTGTGCGAGGGGCACGCACTCTGCCTCGACACCGCACCCGCGGTCTTTGATCTGACCGACGACGACATCGCCACCTGTACGGAGCGGCCGGCCGACGATCTCTGGGATCAGGTCCAGGCCGCGGTTGACGCGTGCCCGCGAGGGGCGATTTCCGTAGTCGAGGACCAGTAAGCACGCTCACCGACGTCTCGAGCCCGATTTTCGACCGAAAGGACAGCCCCCATGACCGACCTCGCATCAGTCGACTTCTTCTCCGATCCAGCAGTCAGTCAGAGCCCTTATGAGTACTGGGACTATCTGCGTGAGCAGGGCCCGGTCGTCAGGGAACCTCACCATAACGTCGTGGCTGTCACGGGTTACCAGGAAGTCATGGCGGCATTCAAAGACCACGATTCGTTCTCTGCGGTCAACGCGATCGGCGGCCCGTTCCCGCCGCTGCCGTTCGAACCCGAGAGCGACGACATCACCGAACAGATCGAGGCACATCGCCATCTGTTCCCGATCTACGAGCACATGGTGGTCATGGACCCACCCGCCCATGAGAAGGCGCGGTCCTTGCTGAGCAAGTTGCTCACGCCCCGTCGCCTCAAGGAGAACGAGGACTACATGTGGGGACTGGTCGATCACCAGATCGACCAGTTCATCGGCAATGGCCGCTGCGAATTCCTGACCGAGTATGCCAAGCCCTTCGCCACCTCCGCCATCATCGACCTGCTGGGCGTTCCCGAGGCGGACCGCCCCGAATTCCTGGCTGCGCTGGGTGCCGAGCTGCCGGATGGCAACCGCGTGGGCGCCCTCGATGGGGAACCGGTGGGCCTCGATCCGCTGAAGTATCTGGACGACAGGTTTGTTGGCTACCTCGCCGAACGACGCCGCGAACCGCAGGATGATGTCCTATCCGGGATGGCGGCCGCCGTCTATCCCGATGGTTCGACACCAGAATTGATCGAAGTCGCAAAACCGGCGACCTTTCTCTTCGCGGCGGGGCAGGAGACGGTAACGAAGCTCCTCAGCGCCGCGGTTCAGACTCTGGGTGATCGGCCCGAGTACCAACAGATGCTGCGCCAGAATCCCGATCGCATACCGACGTTCATCGAGGAAGCGTTGCGGATGCACTCTCCGACGAAGATCGACTTTCGGCTGGTTCGCAAGACCACCACCCTCGGGGGTATGCATCTACCCGCTGGCACCATCGTGATGCTTTGCCTGGGTGCAGCGAACCGAGATCCCCTCAAGTTCGAGAACCCACACGAGTTCCGGCCGGATCGCAAGAATGTCCGCGAGCACATCGCCTTCGGCCGGGGCATCCACACGTGCGCCGGAGCGCCCCTGGCCCGGGTCGAAGGCCAGATCACCATTCGCCGACTTCTGGATCGTCTGCGCGACATCAGGATCGACGAAACGAACCATGGTCCTGCGGATAACCGTCGCTATGCCTACGAGCCGACTTTCCTGCTGCGGGGTCTGACCGAATTACACATCGAGTTCGAACCCTCCGCGTAACTGCACACCACCTCGCTGATACCCGCAGCGATGATGCGGGACAACTGCTTCGGCACACCGTAAACAGAATGTGAGCCCTGATGACGTTGCAAACCCTGATCGAAGAACTGAGTCGACGCCCCGGCACCGGTGAAGTCATTCCGATCATCGATCCCGCAACCGAGGAAACCATTGCCGAGTTCACCGACGGCGGGGCCGCGGCGGTCGATGAGGCAGTCGCGCGGGCAAGGGCGAGCTTCGAGTCGGGGGTCTGGCGGAACAAGCCGGCGAACGAGCGGGCCAAGATCCTTTGGCGCATTGCCGATTTGATCGACGAGCACGCAACGGAACTCGCGGAGATCGACTCCATCAACACGGGCATGCCGTACACCCAGGCGCACATGATCATGTCCACTAGCGCCGATATTTTCCGGTACTACGGTGGCTGGTGCACCAAGGTCAACGGCATCGCTCACGACATCCAGATGACTGGTGGAATCACCGGCGCGCACTCGAACTTGCACGGTTACACCCTGAAAGAGCCTTATGGTGTGGTCGGTCTGATCTTCCCCTGGAACGGCCCGGTGTTCAACGCCTGCACCAAACTGGCCCCCGCCCTGGCCGCCGGATGCAGCAGTGTGGTGAAACCTGCCGAGGAGACACCGCTTTCGGCGCTGTTGCTCATGAAGATCCTGGAGCGGGCCGGAGTTCCGGAGGGAGTGGTTAACCTGGTGACCGGCTACGGTCACACCGCCGGCGCGGCACTTGCCGGGCATCCCGGTGTGGATAAGATCGCCTTCACCGGTTCCACTGAGGTCGGCAAACGTATCGTGCAGGCCTCCACTGGCAACCTCAAGCGGGTCACGCTGGAACTGGGCGGAAAGTCGCCCGTGTTGATCTACGACGACGCCGACCTGAATATGGCCATCACGATGGCGGCGATGGGGATCTTCATCCATTCCGGTCAAGGATGTATCTGCGGATCACGGGTCTTCGTTCAGCGCGGCGTCTATGACCAGGTGGTGGAAGGCATTGCCAATGTGGCGAATTCGGTACAACTGGGAGGACCCGCCGATGAGCACGCCCTCATCGGACCACTGATCAGCCAAAAGCAACTCGGTCGGGTCATGGGCTACATCGATGAAGGCCGCCGCGATGGGGTCGAGGTGGTGACGGGTGGACACCGCCTAGAGCGGCGCGGATATTTTGTTCACCCCACCGTGCTTACTGACGTCGACCCGGAGATGCGCCTGTACCAACAGGAGATCTTCGGGCCCGTGGTTGCGGTGCTGCCGTTCGACGACGACGACCAGGTGGTCACGTTGGCCAACAACTCCGACTACGGACTGGCCGCCACCGTGTGGACACGCGACATCAGTCGCGCCCATCAGTTGGCGAAGCGTCTGCAGTCCGGCACGGTTTCGCTAAACTGCCAGATGGTATTCGACCCCTCCATGCCCTTCGGGGGGCATAAGCAGTCCGGCTGGGGTTACGAGTGGGGGCGCGACGGCATCGAAAGCTATCTGCAGACCAAGACGGTCTACGCACAGCTGTAGCTTGGCCGGCTTTGTGGTGGCACCAGCGAGATCCAGCGCAACGCCATCGCCAGAGCAGTACAGCTGATATGTAGACATCATTTGTCAAGTGGCAGGCCAAAGCCACCCCGGGTTTGATGCCGGGGCGGCTTTCGTTTGATCGGAGTCGGTCGGTGCCGCGGCGGTCGTTGGTCAACGACGGTGGTGTCAGACTGGTACCCGCTGGGTTGGGTGCCGCAAGACGATGGTTCGGCCCGAACGGTAGCTGCCCCCTAGGGACGGGCGTCACATCAATGTTCGGTGAATACTGTTGTTGCACATAGCTTTAGCGCAGACCCAGTGAGACTACCTCGCCGTCAACCGACCGACTCCGATCAAGTTTCGGGCATGGGCCGTCAGTTCAGTGTGGCCAGCGAACAGCACCACCCGGCCAGCTGGCGGGCGACCACGACGCTGGCCACGACTGGGACTTTTGCGCTCGTTAAATCGGCTACCCACGCCACCAAGGCGCCTGATTTCCATGCGATTTCGCGTGCCCAGAATATTGTGCAGCAGACCCGAACACCCCTATCGACTGAACATCCATAAGGCTACAAGCGAGCTGTGACGGCCACCGCGGCCACAGACGTGCGCGCCGCGATTCTGGTGAGCGTCCCTGTAGATCTGGCCTATCGGTAATCGATGCGCGCGATATCCTTCCGTTCGGTAATCGGTCGTGCCAGTCCCTGCTCAACACAAATCCGTTGAAGCTCTTCGAGCGTCTCGTCAAGACCAGGCCCGAGACGCTTGCTTGGGGCGAAGGTGGCTGGAAGGTGTTGCATCCCTTGGATGACGCCGATCGTCTCGTAGTGAACGGTGTGCTCGGGCTCGCACACGAAGTCGGGCATCCGGTCTAGTACTGCGGTGAGCATCGACTTGAACACGGTGCGCGCGACGTTGGAGCCCACGCACCGGTGGACGCCGATGCCGAAGCTGAAGTGTCGATTGCCCGTGCGATCCAGATTGACCACGTGCGGATCCTCGAATAGCGACGGATCGCGGTTGGCCATCGCCCACGAAATCCACAGGCGCTCACCCGCTTTGAGGTGAGTACCCGAGCATTCGGTGTCGGCGGAGAACGTTCGGCCGTTGCCGGGGGCGGGGGTGAAGAATCGCAGGAACTCCTCGGTCGCGGGTTGAAGCAGGTTGTCACGATCCGTGCTGAGTCGTTCACGCTCATCGGGGTGCTCGCCCAGCCATTCCAGCGCGTGAGCGGTCAACGCGGTGGTGGTATCGAAGCCACCGCCGATGACCAGGCCCAAGTTGCCCAGGATTTCCAAGTCCGGGGCAGGCTCACCGTCGATCCGCAACTGCAGCAGCGCGTTCACCAGCCCTGGTCGGGGTTTGTCTCGGATCTCCTTCATGTTGCTGAGGAGGTCGGCAGCCAGCTCGCGGTGTTGTGCGTTGACCCTCTCGCGCTCGGGGGAATGCTCGGGGGTGTAGACGGAGGCGTGGGTCGGCTCGCTGTAGATATTCCACTTCTTGAGCTCGATGCCCATCATCGCCAGCGTGAATACGGCGGGCACTACGTTGGCGAGATGATCGACGAAATCAATTCGGCCCGCTTCGATGTGTTCGTCAAGAGCCGCGCGGGTGATCTCGTCGACGAACGGCTCCCAGCGCCTGATCGCCGCCGGCGACAGATAGGGGTTCAGCGCGCCGCGGTAGGCGCCGTGCTCGGGTTCGTCCATCTCGAGGATGCCGCCTCGAACCGCAGCGGCGCGGCTGGCCTTGGGTAGCATGATCCCCTGGTAGGGCGTCTTGCCGGAGACGTCATGGTGGTTGGAAACGGCGGGACAGCGCGCCAGTTCGAAGACCTCGCTGCTGCCGGCCGCAACCCAGTGCCCGCCGTAGGTGTCCGTCCATGCCAGCGGGCACTGGCTGTTCATTTCCTCGGTGATGGCTTCGAACTGCGTGCGGTATTCCGGGGTGTGGCGGTCGAAGTGATACCGATGCTTCTTCCGAATGCTATCGGCGCTCCTATCATCGACGCTCAAGTCTTGGCTCCTGACGCTGTTGGATTGGTGGGTTGCTGGATCGAGATTGCTTGCTCCGGGCACGAGTGCATGGCTTCGCGCACGTCATTCTGGTGTTCGGGTGGGACCAATCCGTGCAGCGGCGAGGCCGTGCCATCGATGTCGCTGAGCGCGAAGGAATGCGGGGCGACCATCGAGCACAATGTGTGTCCCTGGCAGCGCTTCGAATCGACGGAGGCGATCACAGGGCGAAGGAGAAGCCGCCGTTCACCGGCAAGGTCTGCCCGGTGATCCACGAACCGTGCTCGCTTGCCAGCAGCACCGCAAGGTGGGTGACGTCATCTGCGGTTCCGGGACGCCGAATGGCGTAGTTACGCAGAATTGCCTTCGCTTGGGGGGCATCTGGCTGGCTCCACAATGGTTCGGTCAGGGGTGTCCGCATGGTGCCGAGCGCAATGTTGTTGGCCGTGATGCCGAAGCGTCCCATCTCCACGGCAATCGACCGCGTGAACCCAGCGGCCCCGGCCTTGGCCGTCGCATACGCAGCCGAATTCGGATCGCCGGTGCGGCCGGCATCGGACACGATGGTCACGACCCGTCCCCATTTCTGTTCGATCATCGCCGGCAGCACAGCGCGGGTGCAGTGCAGAACGCCGTAGAGATTCACCCGAAGGAACGGTTCCCAATCGATTGGCTCGGTCACCGCGAAGCTACGCCCCGTGAGGAACCCGTCGGCGCCGGCATTGCCGGCGTTGTTGATCAACACGTCCACGGCGCCGGCCGCGGCGAAGGCCTCCGCGACGGCCTCATAGGTGGTTACGTCGAAGGGCAGCGCCCGTGCCGATCCCCCCGCGGCCAGCGCCTCCTCGACGACAGCCTCAGCGCGTTCCACGCGCAGATCGTTGACCAGGACCTCGGCACCCGCTGCAGCGAACGCAAGCGCCAAGCCGCGACCGACGCCCTGTCCTGCACCAGTAATGGCGACCCGCCGTCCGAGCAGGTCCATCTGCACGGTCACCGGACAATCGTCCTCAGTGCGAAGGCCGAGTAAGAATCGACCAGTGGGATGAGCAGCATCGTGTTCCCTTCGATGGGCGGCATGTAACGACACTACGATAGTAGTGCGGGTGGTCTGGAGTAGGGTTATTTGCCAATCGATGTTGGCCCATTCCGCCACGGGGACGGCGGGTCCCGCTTGTCGCCCGGCGTGCACGGAATCAGTCGGCGACGGGCAGCAACGACGACTAAACTTCCGGCTACCATGCGACGAAAACCCGATCCGGAGCAGCGCCGGCTCGCATTGTGTGATGCGGCAATCAAGCTTTTAGCCGACGAAGGTATCAAGGGCTTGACTCACCGCAAGGTGGACCGCGCGGCAGGTGTCCCCGATGGCACGACGTCCTTCAACTTCCGCACTCTGTCGGAGCTGATGCGCGCCGTCGCCATGCGTGTGGCAGCGCTGGATATGGAGGAGCTCGCCGAGGCCACCGCTCCTGCGGCCGGCGACGGCTCGGGCGCATCCGGGCTTGCCAGGCTCATCATCGGTTCGGCGAAAGGGTCTCCCCTGATCAGAAGCAGGGCGCGACTGGAACTTGTCCTGCAAGCGAACCGTGACGCGTCCCTCGCGCACGTCTTCCAGGACAACTCGCAGCGCTTCCTCGAGCTGCATAGAGACTTCGTCGACCGATTGCAGCCGGCTGGGGCCGACGCGGAACCCGAGGAGATGTACGGACAGGCGCGAGTTCTGCAGACCTTCATAGGCGGACTCATGAGCGAAATCGCCTATGGTGACCGCGTCATCGAGACTGCCGAGCAGCTCGATCGCGTGATGGCGGCAATCGTCGCCGGCCTGTCGTCATATGAAGTAGCACTGCGCGAGAAGCGCGGCGGCACTCACGCGCTCCGGGGTTCGGTGCGGTGAATATCGTTGCGATGATGTCGAACTACTGATAACAACCGGCACATCAGTGACTAGCGATGAATCCACCCGTTTGCGATGACTTCACGCGGACATAAGAATCCGAGCGTCGACGGTTCGGAACGGATGCCAGTTTTAATTGATAGTCGATTGGCCTTCCCAGGGTGACACTACGATAGTAGTGTGCGTGTGGCGCACGCCATATCTCGTTCGTCACTAGACCTCGGCTGTGGCCGCGCCAGAGAAGGGAATCACTCCAATGACGGTAGCGCGGAACGAGTCCGGTGTCTTGGCCGGCGATGAGCGGATGCTCATCGACGGTGAGCTCCAGTACACGGGCAGTGGTGCCACGTTCGACGTGATCCATCCCGCCAGCGAACAGGTAGCCGGTCAGGCCACCGACGGCACGGTTGCCGACTTGGAGCGGGCCGTGGGGGCCGCGCGGCGGGCTTTCGACGAGACGGACTGGGCGCGCGACGTCGAGTTCCGCTACCACTGCTTGACACAGTTGCACGACGCGCTCGAGCGCAACAAGGAGCATCTACGGCGGGTGCTCATCACCGAGGTCGGCTGTCCGGTCTCCGTTTCGGGGTCCCAGATCGAGTCCCCCATTGAGGAGGTCACGCACTGGGCCGAGCATGGTCGCGCGTTCTCCTACCTGGTCGACACCGGGATGCACGACACTCCGCTAGGTCCGGCGCGGCGCAAGATCCACTACGAGCCGGTGGGCGTCGTCGGAGCGATCACACCATGGAACGTGCCGTTTTATCTGAACGTCGCCGAGACTGTGCCTGCGTTGATGGCGGGTAACACCGTGGTGCTTAAGCCAGCGCAGCTGACCCCGTGGTCGGGTAGTGAATATGGTCGGATCGTGGCGGAGGAAACCGACATTCCGGCCGGAGTGTTCAACGTGGTGATATCCAATGCCAACGAGGTCGGAGCGGCTCTATCGGCCGATCCGCGTGTGGACATGATCACCTTCACCGGGTCGACGGCTACCGGGCGGGCCATTCTGGCCGCGGGTGCGGCGACGGTGAAGAAGACGCTGCTGGAGTTGGGCGGAAAGTCGGCCCACATCGTTCTCGACGATGCCGACTTCAACTCTGCCTTGCCGATGGCGGCGATGATGGCGTGTGTGATGTCGGGCCAATCGTGCATCTTGCCGTCGCGAATTCTGTTGCCACGCAGCCGGTACGAAGAGGGCATCGAGCTTCTCAAGACCAGTATGGAGAACTTCCCGGTCGGCGATCCTTGGACGCCGGGCAACATGCAGGGTCCGCAGATCAGCGAGCAACAACGCCAAAAGGTGCTCGGCTTGATAAAGTGCGGCGTCGATGCGGGTGGTCGACTGGTCACCGGTGGCGGAATTCCCGAACAGCTGTCGGTGGGCTATTACGTGCAACCCACGCTCATCGCGGATGTCGACCCGGATTCGCAGATTTCCCAGGAGGAGATCTTCGGACCCGTGCTCACGGTCACTGCGTATGACGGCGACGACGACGCGGTCACCATCGCCAACAACTCCATCTATGGACTTTCGGGCGAGGTGTCCTCCGGCGACGTCGACCGCGCCATGGCAGTGGCGCAGCGCATGCGTACCGGCAACGTCACCATCAACGGTAAGTCCCACTTCGGCATCAACAGCCCCTTCGGCGGCACCAAGCAAAGCGGGTTGGGCTATCGCAACGGCGAAGAAGGTTTCAAGGAGTACCTCGAAGCCAAGACCATCGGCTTGCCGGAATGAGCGCCACTGGCTGCCAGCAAATCGCCGACAAGCCGGAAATGAACGCGTCAACCCACGGCTACGCCGGCCCCGTCGCTACTGAGGACTGGGAGATGTTCGCTCGGCGTTCACCGACGACGCCGACTACTCCTCGACCGGCGATTCCCCGTATTCGCGCGACACCTAATTTCTTCCGGCGTTCGTTCGCGTGGGTTCCGATGTCCATGCCACGCTGTGCTGCGCACCCTGGTTGGCCGGCACCTCCGTGGCATCTGGGAAGAGACGGGTGGTACTTGACCCCGCCGGTTAGTTCACCGGCGCCTAAATTGCAGGCGCTACAAAGCAATACGTCGTGATCGGCTCCCGGACGATCGCATGATTGATGGAAACCATTGGTGTACCAACCGGTTCCGCTCGGCATAGGACTTTTCTACTCACGTCTGGGACCTCGCTTCGACGGGTATCCGATGAACTGAGTCGGACGGGGTGGTTGCATCGCCACAAGATCGATGTTCGGAAGACCGCTCCACGCGGTGCAAGGATGTCTCAATAGAAAGGTCAGCGTGTCATCGAACATCGCAACTCCACGCCCGCCTGAAGGTGATTGGCTCGGCACTCCGTTTCTCAAGTTCGAGCGTCGAGGGCCGATCGCCCTCTGTGTGCTAGATCGACCGCAGGCCCGCAACGCCATGTCGCCAGCTATGTACTTCGGCATCGGGTATGCCATTCACCGCGTCGAAGCCGACGACGATCTGGCTGGCCTCGTCATCACCGGTACAGGCGATGTGTTCGCGCCGGGCGGAGATCTCGGTGGCGGGGGCGGCGAGGCTTGGATGGACTTCGGATCACTTCCTATGGCGGCGTTAACGCCCTACGACGCGCTACGAACCTCCACCAAACCGATCGTTGCCGCGGTGAACGGCCTGGCCCAAGCCGGCGGCGTGCAAATCGCTCTCTGTAGTGACATGGCAGTGGTCAGCGACCGTGCGACGTTTCGCGTGCCAGAGCTGTTCCGAGGCATTGCCGATACCTATTTTAGCCAGATGCTCGCGCGCATCATCGGACCCGTCCGAACGCGAGACCTCATGATGACCGGGCGTACGCTAACCGCTCAGGAGGCCCTGCAGTGGGGACTGGTGTCCAGGGTCGTACCTCACGATCGGCTGCTCGACGCCGCGACGGAAGTTTTGTCGCAATGCGCAAGAACCGCGCCTGCGGCACGTGCGGTGGTCAAGGCCAGCCTGGACAACTATCTCGGGCTCTACGATCGGATGAGCATGCGTTCAAGCTTCTCTGGACCCGAAGCGCGCGAAGGTTTCCTGTCATTCAAGGAGCGTCGCTCTCCGAACTGGGTCCATCCGGAGTTGCAAGTCCAGGGTCGGTTGTGAATCCTGCCTTGTGGTGCGGCGATGCCAACAGCTGGAACCTGTTGAGCGCTTAGGAGATGATTTTTGAGACCGAACAACGGGCCAGAGGCCACGTCCCCGGGTCGTCGTTTCGTGCGAATCTGGAGCCTGGCGGTGCCCTTTACCAGTTGGGGCGGTACCCAGAGGCCAGCGCTGAGTACAGCGGAAAAGTCTGCGCCACTTGGATATCCGCGGCGAACGGGCGGACTCACGTACATCGATCATCAGCCGTCGTAGGAATGGAACGGGCTGCTGGACGGAAACCGCCCGAACTGATATTTGCCAAGCCTCGAGAACTCGCTCCGGTCATCAACGCGATCGCCGTTGAGCCCAACCGCACCACGAAGGGGACATGACGACCATGAAGCTGGGATTCGCTCTGCCACATATGCTTCGGCTGCCGGCGATGACGTTGCCGTGGGAAGCCGCCGTGACCGGCGCCGACCAGACACGCCTAGCGAAGTGGGCCGACAGACTCGGCTACGCGATGATTGCGGTGCCCGAGCATCACGTCATCCCTCAGGGCCACGTCGAGCTTTCCGGCCCTCACTACTTCAACGCCTACAGTGCAATGGCTTACCTCGCCGGCGCCACTGACGCGATCAGAGTGAACAGCTGCATCGCCCTGCTACCCACACAGAACCCTATCATCACCGCTAAAGCCCTCTCCACGATGGACTGGCTATCCAGCGGACGAGTGACCGTCACGTTCGGGGTTGGCTGGCTCAAGCAGGAGTTCGACACCCTAAGGGTTCCTTTCGCCGAAAGAGGCGCCATCGCCGAGGAATACACTCAAGCGATCATCGAACTCTGGACCAGTGTGACCCCAGAGTTCGACGGCAAGTACGTCTCCTTTCGTGACGTCGCCTTCGAGCCAAAGTGCGTGCAGCAACCACATGTGCCGATCTGGTTCGGCGGCGACGCTGACGCAGTCCTCAAGCGGACCGCCCGGTACGGGACGGGTTGGTGGCCCTTCTTGACCAAGCCGACAGACATTCCCGCGCGGATCGACTTCATCAAGTCTCAACCCGACTACAGCGGTGGATTGAACGAGGTCTTTTACGGGATGTCCACAGACCGGGTCGGCGACGGCCACGTCGCAAGGGCCGATCCAGATGCCAGACCTAGGCAGAGTCGCGAGCAGATCATCGACCGGCTCAGCGAACTCGGCGATCTCGGCGTGACGATCAGCGCCGTGCCGATTCCGCCACTGAACCATGTTGATGAGTATTTCGAGTACACGCAGTGGATCGCCGAGGAGATCATGCCGGCGGTGGCCTAACCGCACGCTCGCCTGGCCCTATCGACAGATCGTCCAAGAGTCCCTGGCCACCAGACCCAACCCCATCGAAAGGGTGCTCTCCTAATGTCCGTCACACTCGAGGGTGATCGTCTCATTGATGGACCAGGCCCAGCTCATGACCGGCAGAGCCGGCAGTATCGGCCCCGGTTTTTCGCCGATGCTCGTCACGATTAGCGCCACCATGGTGATCACGAGCGGACCTCGACGCCGGCGCGGTCAAGTGATCGACGGACGCAAGTCATCGTGCTGCGCACTCCCACGGCAATGCCGCACCGTAATCCCTTGCGCCGCAAGGCTTTCGACGATGGAATTGACCCGACCAGCTCGAGCGCGGAGTGGATCGCCCGCAAGGGCGAAGGGCTAAGGCCGGAGCTGCTGCAAAACAATTTATTGTCCCCCGAGATAGGAGCCTATATGTACATCGATGACCTGATTCTGGTGAGTATCGACGATCATGTCGTGGAGCCGCCCGACATGTTCCTCAACCACGTGCCCGCGAAGTACAAGGCGGACGCGCCGATCGTCGTCACCGACGACCAAGGTGTCGATCAGTGGTTCTACCAGGGCAGGCCGCAGGGTGTCAGCGGGCTCAACGCCGTGGTGTCGTGGCCGCCGGAGGAGTGGGGTCGTGACCCCGCGGGCTTCGCCGAGATGCGGCCCGGCGTGTACGACGTCCACGAACGCGTGAAGGACATGAGCCGCAACGGCATCCTCGCGTCGATGTGCTTCCCGACGTTCACGGGATTCTCGGCCAGGCACCTGAACATGACTCAGGAACCCGTCACGCTGGTGATGGTGTCGGCGTATAACGACTGGCATATCGACGAATGGGCCGGGAGTTACCCCGATCGGTTCATCCCGATCGCGATCTTGCCGACGTGGAATCCCGAAGCCATGGTCGCGGAGATCCGGCGGGTGGCCGCCAAGGGGTGCCGCGCGGTGACAATGCCGGAGTTGCCTCACCTCGAAGGCCTACCGAGCTACCACGACGACGAGTACTGGGGCCCGGTGTTCCGCACGCTGTCCGAGGAGAACGTAGTGATGTGCCTGCACATCGGCACCGGCTTCGGCGCGATCAGCATGGCGCCCAATGCACCCATCGACAACCTGATCATCCTGGCCACCCAGATCTCGGCGATGTGCGCACAAGATCTGCTGTGGGGTCCCGCCATGCGGAACTACCCAGATCTGAAATTCGCCTTCTCCGAAGGTGGCATCGGCTGGATCCCCTTCTATTTGGACCGCAGCGACCGGCACTACACCAACCAAAAGTGGCTGCGCCGTGACTTTGGTGACAAGCTGCCCAGCGACGTCTTCCGTGAGCATTCGCTGGCCTGCTACGTCACCGACAAAACGTCGCTGAAGCTGCGCCACGAGATCGGCATAGACAACATCGCCTGGGAATGCGATTACCCGCATTCGGATTGTTTCTGGCCCAACGCGCCCGAGCTGGTGCTCGCCGAACTCACCGCGGCCGGCGCCGACGATTCGGACATCAACAAGATCACCTGGGAGAACTCCAGCCGATTCTTCAGCTGGGATCCGTTTGCGCGTACGCCGAGGGAACAGGCAACCGTAGGCGCGTTGCGCGCCAAGGCAACTGACGTCGACGTGTCGATCAGGCCGCGTAAGGAATGGGCCGCCCGCTACGCGAGGCGACATTTACCGACCGCTAACGCCTGATACGAAGGCATCGGATTGTCCTAGGCGAATCGTTCGAGGAGAGGCCTCGACATCACGGTTCCATCCTTCATGCAAGTGCTGGCCGATGTCGAAGTCGGCTGCGAAGCGACCCAAGGAGGCCGAAGATCACCGGCGAACTGAAGATCATCGACATCCTGCCGGGCCTCGACCGCACCGGTACTGGCTCACCACGGGATACGAACTCGGCACAACTTCAACGGTCGGCACCACTGGCCGGGAACGGCCGGCGATGAATTCAAATGCTGAGCCCGGCTACCACTCACGCGAGACTCCTCCGAAAACGCCGCCCGATCCCGCGCCGGGACACAGCGTCGACGCCGCCGGCGCGAGTCTGTCCCCCCGAGGCATCGTCCTGCTGAACATGGCCACGGCCGGCGCACGGGATCGAACCGGCGAGATGGCTGAGAACATCAAACATGCACTCACTCTTGGCATAAAACCGCAAGGGATCGTCGACGTCCTCGATCAGGCTGCGCAGCTCGCGGGTCACCCCCACCAACACCAGCTGACCATCCTGGCCGACGTGCTCCGCGAAGTCAGCTGACGATTGAGCCATTCCCGGGCGGCCGGAACGAAAACAGCAAGGGGTTCATGACAATGACCGACAGATCGCTCTACACGAGAGGCAGTGAGTTACGGATCACGGTGTTAGCGCCCACCGTCGTGGACGTGCTCCAGGGCGCCGGCGGTTGGATCTTCGATCGAGCGAGGATGGGGTGGACTGTGTCCGTGGGCGTCGCGGAGCCGTCAGACGACCGTCCTCTGAGGATCCTAGGCGTACACCTGCTCGATTTCGACTTCCTGCTTCGAACCGTCCACGATGAGGCCATTCCCTCGGCGCTAGCCGTCGCAGCAACGCTCCACGCGCACGAAGGCCAAGTCCGCGACGCGGTCTGCGAGTCTCGTGGCACGCAGAGATTCGCATGTGACCATGTGGGGTGACCCACCTTCTGGAGAGCTTTGCGAGCGCCTCGCGTCAACCGAGCACCGCTTGAGCTCCGCGGCCCGCATCTTCAAGGCTCACGCACTCGGGGCCGCAGGTGCGGTCCAAACGGTCACGGCCACCGAGGCATTTCGTGAGACACGTCCTTCGGTTGCGCACTAGTGCAAGACACGCGATAACAGGACGTACGTGACACTCTGGTGAAGGTCACAATCAGCGACCGAGCCCCGAACAGGGTGTTCCAAATAGTTGCGGTTAAGGCAGTCCTTCCTGAGTCGGTTGTTGAACGATTCGATGTAGCCGTTGTCCACGGTTATCCGGCGGGATCTAGACCATCCCGGTCCTGTTCTCGCAGAACCGTTGCAACGCTTGTGAAACCATCTCCGGGCCATTGTCGAGCCGCAGCACCTTCGGCGGCCCACCGGCCGCGGCGAACACCTTCTTCAGCTCATCGACGAGATCCGTGCCGGTGATCGAGCGTTCCACGAGGTTGAGCAGCGACTCGCGGGTGTGCTCGTCGACCATCGAGGCGATCTTGATGGCCTTACCGTCGATGGTGGAGTCAAACTGGAAATCGATCGCCCACACCACCTTCGGCGCATCAGCGGCGATCGGCGGTACCGCGGAAACTCCGGCCCGCTTGCGCGGGCTGCGCACGCGCACCTGCAGACCAACTTCGCGCCACAGCCGGTGGATCTTCTTCTTGTTGACCTCACGGTGCTCGTCGTAGCGCAGCGCCGCCCACGCACGCCGGAACCCGTGACTGGGGCGTTTGGTGGCGTAGGAGCGCAGCCAGGCCCGCATTTCGGCGTCGGGATCGGTCGGGGTCTGCGCCAACGGCAGTCGGCGGTAGGTGGAGCGGGCCAGCCCAACAGCCTTGCACGTCAGCCGTTCCGACATGCTCAATGACAATTGGGGCTCAGCGTTCAGGAGCGGCTGTCGGCACGGATTGCGTCGGATAGGGAACTTGTTCCGACTGGTCGGTTGATATTCATGTGATCGCGCAGGGCAGGGATTTGATGCCGTGGACGAACACCGACCGCAACAGATCCGGCGGCGCTGTCGCGTGGATGTCCGGAAATGCTGCCAGTAGCTTGCCCATCACTACCTTCATCTCCATCCGGGCGAGGCCGGCTCCGAGACAGAAGTGAGGGCCACCGGCCCCAAAGGCAACATGATCTCGAGCATTGGACCGATAGATGTCGAATCGTGCCGGGTCGGAGAACACGCTGGGGTCGTGATTGGCGGCCAGATACCACACCACCACCTTGTCTCCGGCCGCGATGATGTTGTCGCCCAGTGCGACGTCGACGGTTGCCGTCCGCCGCATATGCAGAACAGGCGACGACCAGCGCACCACCTCCTCGACCGCATTGACCGCACGCCCGTCGTAGTTCTGCCTCAACGCATGCTTTTGCTCAGGGTGACTGCTGAGCAGGTGCATCGCCCAAGACAGCCCCGTGCGAGTGGTGTCGTTTCCGGCGGCGGCCAACAGGATCACGAAGGAGCCGAATTCCGCTGAAGTCAGGCGCTTTCCGTCGATCTCGGCCTGCATCAGCTGTGAGGTGATGTCGTCGCCAGGATTCTGTCGTCGGTGTCGACCGAGGTCGATCGTGTACTCGAAGAACTCCGCCACCGCGCGAAGGCTCTTGTCGACGTCGCTGACCTGGCTGTCATTGACACCGAGGATGAGGTCGATGAGTTCCCGCAGTCGCGGCCGATCGGTGACCGGAATGGCGAGCAGGTCGGCGATCACCTGGAACGGCAGGTTTGCACCGACGCATTCGACGAAGTCGAATGTGTGTCGCTCCCTGAGGTCTTCGACGATGGCATCGGCCAGGATGCCGACATAGTTTGTCATCTGTCGAATCGCACGAGGTGAGAATGCAACTTGGACGAGATGCCGGTACTGATGGTGCTTTGGATCGTCCATCGCGATGATGGAGCCGAGCATCTCCAAGAGTTCGGGAGGCATGTCATCCAGCGAAAAGCCGCTGGTGCTGGTGAAGCTCTCCGGGTCGCGGGTCACCGACCGCACCGCGGCGTACGACGTCACCGACCAAAACCCGGGACCGCGTTCCTGAGCAATGAACTCGGCGCCGCCGCTGCGGTCTCGCAGCGCGCAGAAGTCCGCAAGGCGCTTCTCAATGTCGCCGTCCCAGAAGGGGCTGGGCATCGACGGGTCGACAACCTGTGGCGAGTCAGGCATCGATCTCGCAGCCGTGAGAGCGTGGCGAGCATTCGCAGGAGTGCAGCGCCAACCACCCGCACGACGTAGCATCCATACTAAAAAGTATGGCATAGTCCGCGGCCGCGGTCCTACGGTTGGACTCAGTAACAGGGACTCGACCCGCACGGCGATGAAGCACCTGGGCGACGGGGCGCGCACCATCAACATCGGCAGCATCAATGGCCGACCGGATTCCCGGACCCGGCGCGTCGGTGTACGGCATCACCAAGCGGGCAGTCGCCTCGTTCACCCGCGGGTTGGCTCGTGATCTCGGCACCCAGGGCTTACCGTCAACAATGTGCAGCCGGGTCCGATTGACACCGACGCGAATCCTGACGGAGGCGACTTCGCCGAGAGCCTCAAGCTGGTCACCACGCAGGGTCGCTACGGGCACACTACCGACGTCGCATCCCTGGTGAGCTTCCTGGCCGGCCCGGAATCCGGATACATCACCGGTGCCAACCTGAACGTCGACGGCGGCTTCCACTGTCTGACGAGCCACGCCGCTCACCTCGGCGGGGAGGAGATCCGCTCTGCGGCCGATGCGCTGATGCCGGGCGGAAGGATGGTGTCGATCATGTATCCCCCAGCGTCGAGGATCTGACTTGGCCGGTTTGCTGGCGAGATCAGCTTGACCAGATCCGTCTACAGCGGAGCCCATCCAGATGGAGACAGCGGCCTTTGCCGGTCACGTAGCTCCACCGTGCGCGGCTGGAACACCATGCCAGCCGTCGTAGGCTGAACCGCGAACCAACGCCGGAGGACACATGGATTCCACACCCAACCACGTAGCGGTCATCACCGGAGCTGCCCGCGGTCAGGGCCGCAGTCACGCGGTCGCGCTGGCCGCCGCGGGGATAGACGTCATCGCCATCGACCGCTGCGCCGACATCGAGTCGATCCCCTACCCGTTGGCCACCCCAGCTGATCTGGAGGAGACGGCGCAGCTGGTGCGGGCCGCGGGCGGTCGCATCGAAACCGTGGTTGCCGATGTTCGTGATCTCGCCGAGCTGCAAGCCGGAATAGACCGCGGTATCGACGCATTCGGTGAGGTGGACATCGTCATCGCCAACGCCGGCGTGGTGGGGATGGGGTTGACCGACCCTGCCGACGATCAGGTGTACCGCGATATCGTCGACACCAATCTGGTGGGCGTCTGGCATACCATCGCCGCCACCGCACCGTCGATGATCCGCAGGGGCACCGGCGGCTCGATGGTCCTGATCAGCTCGATGCAGGGCCTGGTCGGCCGCGGGGGCGACGGCAGCGCAGCAACATTCGCCTACGCATCCTCCAAACATGGGGTGGTCGGCCTGATGCGTTCGGCGGCGAACGCCTATGCCCAGCACAATATTCGGGTGAACTCGATTCACCCGACCGGTGTGGCCACCCCGATGATCTTCAACGAACACATGGCCCGGATGTACGAAGCGAACCCCGGCGGCAGCGGGATGTCTGGGAACCTGCTGCCGGTTCCCTACGTCGAGCCGTCCGATGTCACCAGCGCCGTGCTGTACCTGATCAGTGACGGCGCGCGCTACGTCACCGGCACCACGCTGCCGGTCGACGCCGGCCACGCCGCGATGTAAACCTTGGTTACCGGCCGTCGAAGATCGCCTCCTGCAACCCCGGTCGGTGCTGTACTGGTATCTGCGCCAGTGATCGTCCGGTCGGTCGAACCGCGGTGGGGCCGGCAGAGGAACGGACCGCTGACGAGATGAGCCTGCTCAACCCCTCCGAGACAATCGGGCGCGTCCCGGACGACATCGCCTGGCAGACAGCGCCGGACGCACCTCCCCGATCCGTCGAGGAGGCGGTGCTGGCCGGCGGAAAATGACAACATCACTGAGACAAACAAGACCACCATCGTCTCAATGAACATGGCATTTCTGTATGTGGCGGGTGACAACTTCACTGAGACCGGACAGCTGCTGCCCCGTCTCGACTGTAGGTGCTCCTACGGCACCCATCTCAGCGAGGCCGGCTGGGACCCGTTGTTCGTCCAGCAGCAGATGGGCCACGAGCACGCCAGCACCACATCGTTGTATACCTGCGTGGCAAGCGACTTCCGGGTCCGCACCCTGCGCCGCGTGCTGGATGAGACCATCGCAGAGGCACTGTCCTTCGGCGAGGAGGAGACGTCGTGAAACGTCACGTCGACTACACCTGGCGCGTCGCCGAGCTGATGGCTGCGCACGGCATGCACAACAGCACCGATCTCATCCCCAGGTTGGCCGAACGCGGTATCGTGCTGTCACGACCGCAGGTGTACAGGGTGGTTCATCAACGGCCCGAACGGGTTTCGCTGCAGATGATGGCCGCACTGTGCGACATCTTCAGCTGCGGCATGGAGGACCTCGTCACCGTCACCGCCACCGACGCCAAGCGCAGAAAGACTGCATCAGGGGCCCAGGGCACGGCCGCACCGAACGTCGTCGAACTCAACAAGGCCGTACGGCCCGTCCGGGCCCGGGTGATCCGCGATGACGATTGAACCCACCCGACGGTCGACCACGCGAGGACGCCCACGCGTCACGACCGGCCACTTCCAGTGCAGCCGCTGCGACCGGATGGTCAACACGTTGCGCGCCTCGTGGCCCGGGGAGCAGCTCTGCCACAGCTGCTTTTACGCCGCGATGCGCACCCTCGACGACGTGGGCCTCGCCAACGACACCATCGTCGTGTTCACCAGCGACAACGGAGCCGATACCTCCACCTTGCACAAACGCGGATCCTCCGGACCTTGGACCGGAACCATGTTCACCCCCATGGAGGGATCCAACCGCGTCCCGTTCATCATCCGCTGGCCGGGTCGCGTTCCGGCTGATCGAGAAACCGACGCCATCGTCCACGAAGTCGACACCTTCACCACGCTGCTGCGACTCGTCGGTGCCGACATCCCAGAGGATCGTCCCATCGATGGAGTGGATCAAAGAGATCTACTGCTCGGCAGCACCGAAACCTCCGCGCGGGGAGGCTTCCCGATCTTCTTCGGCGAGAAGTTGTATGCAGCGAAGTGGCGCAACTACAAGCTGCACTTCGTCTGGCAAGTCAACGCCACCGATCCCGTGCAGACACTCGGCGTGCCCTACGTGTTCAACCTCTTGACCAACACCCGCACGAGAACCCCGATGAAACCTCGCCACCACCCACCTGTGGGTCGTGATGGGAGCCTCCAAAATGATCGGCACGTTCCAGACCAGCCTCAAAGAGCACCCGCCAATCCCTGCCGGTGCTCCCGACCCCTATGTGCGACCCAGCGAACCCACCCTTCCTTTAGGCCTAAATCCCAACTGAGCGAATACGCGGGGTTACCAGTAACCACTGCATATTATATTGTGGCCCAACGCTTTTCGGCACCCGGCAGCCGAGTAGCGTCCTCCCTACTGGTGATGAGGATGGGTGACCGACCGGAGCTCAAGTCGCGGGATTCCCGCGAAGTTCGGCTGGATTACATGTGTAGAGCGGCAACGCATGCGCGATCGCGCTCGACGCTGAGTGCGTCATACGCGCGCGCCGCTGCGCGCAGTGCCGCCGCGACGGCGCCAAATGCCCGCGCACAATCACCATCGAACGGAAACTGCGCTCGGTATCGTTGCGCGCTACGTGCGGTCACGGCCTCATCCGGCTGAACATCCGAACGCGCGATCGCGCCCCGAGTTGGCTCAATTTAGTGTTCAAGTCGGGGCACTGATTTTGGCGAGGGCCACGCGGAGCTCGTCGGGCAACGGATCGGCGGCCGTGAGGAGCTGGCGGCCTGCTTTGATCTGGACGGTGCGGTAGCGGCGGGCGGTACGCACGAACTTCTTGATGCTCCAACCGGTTTGGGTTTCGATGTAGTGGCTGACGGCCATGGCGGCGACCACGATGCTCAGGTGGGCCTCGATCGACTCGCGCAGGTGATGGTAGATCGGGCGGGCGGCCAGGTCGTGCTTGGACATCCGGAAGCTCTTCTCGATGCGCCAGAGCTGGTGGTAGGCGCCGATGACGAAGTCAGCGGGCTGGTCGACCAGGTTGGTGGTGTAGCCCTTCCAGCCGGCCAGAGCGCGGTTCTTGGCTTCCAACTCGCGGTTGACCGTCTTGGTGGCACCGGTGAGCTTGATGAACCGGTTGCGCTTGACCGGAGCATGACCATCGACAGCCTTCTGGGCCTTGGCGACCTGCTCATCGATGCCGCGCAGGGTGCGCCGGGCCCGGTCATTGCGGTACTGGTAGTAGACGACGCGATCGGGGATGCCGCGAGTCTTCTCCGAGCTGCTGGCCGGCCAGGGCTGGGTCAACACCAGCTGATCAGGAACGGCCTCGTCGGGGTGTTGATCGCGCCATTCGCGGACCACATCGGGCAGGAACGGAATCCGGGTGCCCAGGATGAATGACAACCCCGCGGCTTGCAGGGCGACCTGGTTGGATTCGGAGATCATCCCGGCATCGGCGACGACGGTGACATCGCTCAACTGGTGGGCGGCCTTGAACGCGTTGATGACTGGAAGCATGGTGGCGGTCTCGGCCCGGTTGCCCTCGAAGGCCTCTACCGTGAGCGGGAACCCCGAGGCGTCGGTGAGCAACCCGAGGGTGATCTGCGGTTCCAACCGGCGTTCCTTGGAGAACCCAGGTTCGCGGAATCCGTCACCGGTATCGGTCTCGAAGTACAGCGTCGACACGTCGTAGAGCACTAGTGAGGCCGGCCCCAGCCGGGCATGCCGTGCTGTTGCCGCAGCCAGGGATTGCCGCCAGGCGGGTGTGGCATAGATCGGCAGCCGACGCTTGAGGGTGGCATAGGAGGCCGCGTCGACGCCGACTTCGCTCAACACCCGTGCGGTGTCGATCTTGCTGGTCGGCTCGATGATCCGGGCAAGTACGAGATCGCGAAACACGTTGTCGCCCTGGGTGACCGCTTCGAATCCCAGTGCACGGTAGGCGGCGCACAGGCCGCCCCACAGATGCGTCATCTGCGAGGAGGTGATCGGCAGCGTCCCCGGCTCGAGGCCACCAGACAGGCCCAAGTCGAGTTCAGTTTGTCCGGCCGCCAAGCGGGCGGCCCCAGCGGACTTCAATGCCGCGAGCTCAACATCATCGTGGGCCGATCCGATGTGCTCGATCGAGCGTGACCCCCGCCGCCAGGACCACACGATCTGCACTGCAGTCGCCCCCGAGGCGGTCTTCACGGTCCGGATGTAGGCCACCAGCGCAGCCTACGACCACACTTTAGTGTGCAAATTCCGGCCGATCTACAACTAGAACCGCAGGTCAGAACGCTGCAGTCAGGCCCGAACCCGAAAAGTGAGCCAAGTCAGGTCATACGCGCGCGCCGCTGCGCGCAGTGCCGCCGCGACGGCGCCAAATGCCCGCGCACAATCACCATCGAACGGAAACTGCGCTCGGTATCGTTGCGCGCTACGTGCGGTCACGGCCTCATCCGGCTGAACATCCGAACGCGCGATCGCGTCGACGTCGTAGCCCTCGAACAGTCGTCGCGCATACTGTGCCAGCGACGCGTGCCCGTCATCACCGGAACTGATTAGTGATGCTCGAAACGCACCGGCACAGCGCTCATGATCGGCATTCGCGCAATGCGGTCGAAGGTCGCATCGGTACTGAGGAGCCTTGACACGGCGGCATATCGGGGGCCGTTCTCACCGGATGCCGCACTGCCGAAACCGTGCGACACAGAAACTACACCCTGACGTAGGGAAGCATCCGCAACGAGCGTAACTTCGATTGCGCCGTGCTCAGAGATAAGACGTACTATCTGCCCGCTGTGCGCGCCCAGTTCCGCGATATCGAGGGGATGCAGGTACGCCGGGTTGTCGTCGGCGGTCTTCGGCAGCTCGTGACACATGCTGTTGTAGACACGGCCGTTTCGGCGGCAAATCAACAGGTGCGTGAAACGTCCCTCGCTGCCGAACTTTCCCTCGACACCGATGGCGTGTTCGCGCAGCACGTCGATCTCGTCAGAGACGCCCGGTGGGAACAATTGCAGCCGATCGTCCATGCCTTCGAACTTGGGCAAAATCTCTGCGGCGGCAAACTCGTCGTACACCTTGCCGCCGTCGTGCCGCATGATGTCCGCCAGCGGTGCCCGGGTCGAGCCTTCCGGATACAGCCTGTGGAGGAAGTCGCTCGTGGTAAGCGGGTGATGAACATCCAATTCGCCGCCGGGCAGTTGCATGGAGATGCCCAGGCGCTTTGCGAGTTCGGCCAGGTATATCCATTCCTCACAGGCCTCGCCGGGCGGTTCCACCACTGAATCGGCGAACTGGACAAACGGCTTGTTGTAGAGAAAGTCGTTGTATGCCGTCATTTCTGCGCGCTCGAGTCCGTAACTGGCCGGCAGAAAGTAGTCGGCCAGCGCCACGGTGTCGGTATGTCGGACGTCGATGCAGACCAGGAGATCAAGCGAACGCAGTGCACGCAGCGTCTTGTCCCGATCCGGCCACGACGTCACCGGATTGCCGCCGATCACGATTAGCGCGCGAATCTGGCCGTCCCCGGGCGTCAAGATCTCGTCGGCCAGCGTCCCCGTCGGCATCTCCTGATAGACCTGGGAGGCACCGCTGAGACGCGACCGTTGCGCGTTGGCGTCGGGATTGATGTTGTCCGGCATCAGACTTCGCGGCACCACCGCGGCCACCGACGGCAAGTCCGGCATCAACATCCCGGCGTGTTCATTGATCTCGCCTGCTCGATTGAACCGCCCGCAAAGGGCGTTGACACAACAGATGAGATGCTCGGTGAGGTTGCCGTGTGGGCCCATGTCTGGGCCCGTGGCACTGGTGATCGTTCCGCGTCTGCCCGCGGTGAAAAGCTTGACGGCCAAAGCGATGTCAGCCGCGTCCAAGCCGGTCCGCCGGGCGACGTAGTCGAGGGTGAAGGGCTCGATGGCGGCCCTCAGCTCATCGACGCCGGCGACGAACTCGTCACAGAAGGCAGCATCGTGACGGTTACCGTCGATGATGAGGTTGATCATGCCCGCCAGCAGCGTGGCGTCTTCGCCGGGGCGGATCTGCAGGTGCAGGTCGGCCAGATTCGCGGTTGCCGTCCGTCGAGGATCGACGACGATGAGTTTGAGCCCGTTTTTCTTGGCTTCCTTGATCGCGCCGGGCCGCCATCCAGGTGCTCCACCCGGCACATGCAGGCCCGATACGACGACATTGTTGCCGATGAGCATCGCGACGTCGGCGGACTCGAAATCGTGTACACCGCCGGCCCATAGCCCGACCCGTCCGATGGCGATGACTTTCGCCGGCTGGTCGATGGTCACGGGCGAATACAGCTGATGGGAACCGAGTCCCCGCAACCAGGCGTGGGCGGCGGGCATCGGCGTGGTCTTGAACGTGACGCCATTGCCACAGTAGGTCGCGATAGATGTCGCCCCGTACCGGCTGCGCACCTCTTGCAGCCGCGCCGCGATCTCGTCCAGTACCGAGGTTTTGTCGGCGGGGACAAAGTCACCGTCAACGCGCTTCATGGAAAACGCCAACCGACTCTGCGCCGTCAGGAGATGGTGGAACTGACGGCCTTTCGTACAGCTGAAGCCCCTGCTCATCGGATGGCTCGGGTCGGCAACCATGTCGACGATGCGGTTATCCTCGACATGGGCTTCAAAGCCGCAGAACGCGGTGCATATCGAGCAGAAGGTCTTCTTGATGACCGGCACTCCGGTCGTCTGGGAGTCAGTCAAAGTTGTCGAACACCACCTTCTGTGTCCCGGGTTTACGTTGTGCGAAGGTGTCGTAGGCCGCTTGGCCTTCGCTCAGCGAGAAATGGTGGGAGACCATCTCCTCCGGTATCAAACGTCCGTGCTCGACGAGCGGTAGCAGGACGGGCAACTCCCGCTGCACCGAGCACAAGGCTGATTTCACGGCGATCTGAGCAGCGAAGACATGCATGAGCGGGAACTCGATGGCCATGCTCACGGGTACTCCCGCGATCGCGACGGTACCTCCGACCGCTGCGAGCTGGATGGATGTCTCGATGGTGGCGTTGTGGCCGACCGCCTCGATGACACAGTCGGCATTGCGACCGCGGGTGAGCTCGCGGACTGCGGCTACCACGTCGTCGTTGTAAACGCCTTCCGCACCGTATTTTTCGGCAGCCTGCCGCCGGTCGGCGAGTGGGTCGATGGCAAGGACGCGACTCGCGCCCATGGCGACAGCGGACATGACGGCACACAATCCGACGGGCCCGAGGCCCACCACCACAACAACGGCACCGGGCCGGACATCGGCCTGCCGGGCACTGCACCAGCCAGTCGGCAGATTGTCGGTCAACAGCACCGCGGCGTCGTCGCTGATTCCCTCGGGGATGGCGACTACGTTGCGGTCGGCGTTGCGCACCGCCGCGAACTGCGCCTGCAAGCCGTCGAGCCCTACCCCGATTCCGTACACACCAGGCCCCTCCCCGGTGCACCTCATCGCCCAGCCGCCGGCACATTCCTGGCATCGGTTGCACCCGGCCGAGCCCGGGATCAGCACGCGGTCACCGACTTTCACCGACCGCACGTTGGACCCGGATTCGATGATCCGGCCCACAGCTTCGTGGCCCAGACTGAAACCGGTGTCGGAGACGAAGGCGTGACCATCGAAGGTGTGGAGATCACTCCCGCAGATGCCGGACGCAGTGACCTCGATCAGAACCGAGTCCGAATCAGGCAGTGTCGGCGCCGGAAGGTCGGACACGTGGACGGTGCGCGGACCCTGAAAGGTGAGCGCCTTCATGGTGGGACTCTTCTCGATAGAGGTGCGGGGTACCGCACTAAGATAACCCCATAATCACACCGTAATCCAGCGTCTCGACGGGTTCAACGCCCGGATTCTCGAGTATGAGGCGGCCGGGCTGGCCTTCCGACCGCTTGACGGCGCATGAATCACAGTGTAATTACAGAGTAACCAACACACCACTGAGGCGGCGAACACAGATGGCATGGGACTTTGAGACCGACCCCGAATTCGAGCGACACCTGGTCTGGATGCGCGAGTTCATCGATACCGAAATCGTGCCCCTGGAACCGATTCTCGATGAACTACCCCGTGACGAGTGGCTGGCTGTCCAGGAACATCTGCGCCAGCGGGTGAAAGATCGTGGTCTGTGGGGCGCCTTCCTCGATCCGGAGTTGGGCGGCGCGGGCTGGGGGCAGCTCAAGCTGGCGTTGATGTCGGAGATCATCGGCCGCTGCATGGTGTCGATGCAGGTTTTTGGTGTGCAGGCGCCCGACAGCGGCAACATCGACCTGCTCGCACATGGAGCGAACGATCAACAGAAGGAGCGTTGGATGTGGCCCAACCTCCGCGGCGAGATCTCCAGCGCCTTCGCGCTGACCGAGCCGTTCAACGCGGGCGCCGACCCCACGGTGATCAGCACCACGGCCACTCGCGACGGCGACGACTGGGTGATCAACGGGCACAAATGGTTCATCACGAATGCCTCCGTCGCGGACTACCTACTCGTCTTCGCCGAAACGAATCCCCAGCACAGGCCGCACCGGCATGCATCGATCTTCATCGTGCCCACTGACACACCCGGGCTGGAGATCGTTCGAGACATCAACACCATGGGGCACCCGGCCCCGCGGGAGCCCCGCACCGGTAATCACTCCGAACTACGGTTCCATGATTGCCGGGTGCCGAATACCAATCTCGTCGGCAACCCCGGCGACGGGTTCGTGCTGGCCCAACAGCGGCTCGGTGGCGGTCGGATCCACCACGCCATGCGGTGGCTCGGTCAAGCGCAGCGCGCCCACGAGATCATGTGCGAGCGAGCCGTTTCGCGACGCTCTCACGGCAAGCAACTCGGCCAGCACCAGATGGTGCAGGACTACATCGCCCAGTCCTACATGGACATCGAGGCCGCCCGGCTGCTCACCTTCCGAACGGCGTGGAAGGTCGACAAGCTCGGCGCCTCGGCGGTGCGGGCCGAACTGGGGATGATCAAGGCATTCGTGTCGGAGGTCGTGCTGAAAGTTCTCGACCGCACGATTCAAGTCTGCGGAGCGCTGGGGTATTCGAGCGATCTGCCTGTCGAGGGCTGGTATCGCATGACCCGTCTGGGACCCATCGGCGACGGTCCCGATGAATTGCACAAGTCGACCCTCGCACGAACGATTCTCGGCCAGTACACGCCGGTGGAGGGTTGGCCCACCGATCACCTGCCGACTCGACGTCCGGCGGCCGAAGCCAAATGGGCCGAACTGCGCCAGGAAGCGGGTCTGTCATGACCGAGACGTACACAGCGATGGTCATGCCCGGCCCGGGCCAACCGCCGGTACCCATCGAACGGAACGTCCCCACTCCAGCCACGGGTGAGGTGTTGGTTCGGGTGCGGGCAACCAGCATGAACTACCACGACCTGGTGAACATGCAGGGATTGATCGATGGTCCCTGGCCCCGGGTGCCGATGGCTGACGGAGCCGGCGAGGTAGTCGCAGTCGGACCGGGCGTCACCGAATTCGCCACTGGACGACGGGTGTTCGCCGCAATGTACCCGTCGTGGCTGGACGGGCCGCCCGCTCCGGAGAAGAAGCTGCCCCTGCCCGGCGATACCTGCGACGGGTGGCTTCAGCAGTACCGCCTCTACCCCGCTGCCGCGCTGGTTGCCACACCGTCGCACCTGACCGACGCCGAAGCGGCGACGCTGCCCTCAGCCGGGGTCACCGCGTGGAGCGCACTCGAATCATCGCCTGTCGGCGACGGTGACGTGGTTGTCACCCAGGGCACCGGCGGGGTTTCCCTCTTCGCGCTGCAGTTGGCGAAAGCGCGTGGCGCAACGGTGATCCTGACGTCGTCCTCCGACGTTAAGTTGGCCTTGGGCGCGTCCATGGGGGCGGATCATCTCATCAACTACCGTTCGACGCCGAACTGGCAGGACACGGTTCGGACGTTGACCGACGGTCGTGGCGCCGATCTGGTCGTCGAGCTCGGCGGACCAGAGACTTTTCCTCAATCCGTCGCCGCGACGCGGATGGGCGGCACCGTTGCCGTCATCGGAGTGCTCACCGGTTTCGGCAATGCCGAGCTGCCTGTCGCCGTCGTGCTGTGGGAGAACCTGCGGTTGATCGGTATCACCGTCGGAAGCGTGCAGGCACATCGCGACCTTGCCGCCGTGTTCACCGAGCACGCCATCCATCCTCACATCAGTCACACCGTGTCCTGGGATCGGCTGGCAGAGGCGGGCGCGTTGATGACCAGAGGTGCACACACAGGCAAGATAGCCGTGGAGATCCCTTGATCGAATCGCGCTTCGATGCGGTGCTCTTCGACCTGGCGGGAACGCTGTTCGACGATCGCGCGCTGCGTGATGTCCACCTTGAGCAGTTGACGTTCGCCGCGGATGCAGCCGGTGTCCGGGCGGACGATCGACAGCTACGTGCGGCGTACGGTCAGGGCATGGCGGAAGCGTTCGCGATGATGGGCGGCCGCCCGCACTACCGGCACCACGATCTGTTCGCCGAAGCTTTCCGCGGGATGGCACGTGCACTCGGAAGCCAATTGGACGAGTGTGACGTCCAGGCGGCAGTGAACCAACAGGGCAGAGCTACAGTCGAATTCGCCGAGCTCCGGCCGGGAGCAACACTCACGCTGCAGCGGCTGCGGGACCTAGGATGTCATCTGTGCGTCGTGTCGAACATCGACCAGGACCAGCTGGACGCGCTGCTGGACTCGCTCGGTCTGCGCCCATTCGTCGATGACGCCATCAGTTCCGAAGCGGCTCGGTCCTGCAAACCCGATCCGCGGATCTACCAGCTCGCCCTCGACATATCTGCATCCACCGCGGATCGATGTCTGTTCGTGGGCGACACTCCCAGTCACGATGTGGCCGGGCCGGCCGCGATGGGTATCTGCACCGCCTGGTTGGATTCGAGACGAAAAGAACAGCATCACGCAGTGCAGCCGGATCACATCATCCGCACTCTGCCGGAAGTCGTTGGTCTGTGTCTGTCCGAGGTCGCCCGATGAACACCGATAGCCTGCGCCGCTTCCTCGAAGAGCAGCTGGGTGACAGTCAGCGCCTCACGGTCGAGCCGATGGTGGGCGGCGGCTCGTGTGATGTGTTCAGCGTGGTCCGCGGCGGCCACCGCTGGGTGCTGCGCAGGGCGCCAGAACACACCAGTTCCGCTACGGCACACAACGTCTTGCGCGAGTTCGCGATTCTTGATGCCATCAAGGACGAGCGGGTGCGCATCGCCCGACCGCTGCTCGCATGTGACGATCCCGCTGTCTTCGGCGCACCGTTCTACCTGATGGACCATGTCGACGGCGTACCCGTGCGTTCGACGATCCCGGACGCGTGGTCTCACGACCCGGCGCATCAGGGCGGGGCGCTGGAGCAACTCACCGATGAACTCGTGGCCATCCACGGTGTCGACTGGCGTACCTGTGGCCTGACCAGTCGGCACGAACCCGGTGACTATCTGCACAGGCAGATCGATCGGTGGCTGGCACAGCTCACCTCCTACGGAGGCCGAGACCTCGCCCTGGCCCACGACACCGCGGCCTGGCTCGATGCCCAACGCCCACCCGAGCAGGCGCTCACGTTGTGCCACGGCGACTACAAGCTCGACAACGTGCTGTATGCGCCGACATCTCCCCCGCACCTGCTTGCCGTCGTCGACTGGGAGATGTCTGCGATCGGTGATCCGCTGGTTGATCTGGCCTGGGCCCTGATCTTTCATCCCGGACCCGCCGGTTTGATGCGCTTGGGAGCGTTGCGAGACCCTGCCTTCGTTGCCGAGGATCTGCCGACCCCAGACGAACTGGTCGCCCGCTACGCCCTCGGCTCAGGCCGTGACACCGAAGCTTTTCGGTGGTACGAAGTCTTCGCTCGCTGGAAGCTGGCGATTGTGTTGGAGGGCAGCTACGCGAAGTTTCTGCGTGGTGAGTCCGATAAGCCCGTCCACGAAAAGTTCGGTGCACAGATCGAAATGCTGCTTACCGATGCGCAACGAATCCTCCAAGCAGAAAGGTAGCCGGTGATCGATCACCGTCCCTGTCCCGATCGGGCGAGTACACCGCTGAGGACGCGATGAGCGCTGCCTCGTTCGACGTCACCGGCAAAGTTGTGGTGATCACCGGCGCCACCAAGGGCTTGGGCCGCGCCATGGCCTTTGGCTTCGCCGAGGCGGGTGCCGACGTGGTGGTGGCCAGCCGTGATCTCAGTGCGTGCCAAGCGGTCGCCGAGGACCTGCGCGGTCTGGGTAGCCATGCACTGGCCGTCAAATGTCATGTGGGTGACTGGGATCAGTGTGAGGCACTGATCGCCGCCACGGTGGACGAATTCGGCCGCATCGACGTGCTCATCAACAACGCCGGAATCGCACCGGTCGCCAGGTCCCTCAAGGACGTCACGTCGACATTGTTCGACAAGACCATCGAGGTGAACTTACGCGGACCGCTTCGACTCACCGCGCTGGCCGCTGAGCACATGGGCCGCGGCAGCGCGATCATCAACATCAGCTCCAAAGCCGCCTTGCACCCGAGCCCCTTGACCGTCGTATACGCCGCGGCGAAGGCGGGCCAGAACGCGATGACCATCGCAGCAGCACAGGAATTGGGGCCGCGCGGCATCCGTGTGAACGGGATTGTCTGCGGCACCTTCGAGACGGAGAGCTTTCGCAACGCTCTGCCCGACGTGTCCTGGCAGGACACTGTTCTCTCCAGGATCGCTCTGGGGCGAATCGCCGGTGCAGACGAAATCGTCGGTACGGCAATATTTCTCACCAGCGACGCAGCAGCTTATGTCAATGGCGCTCTTATCACGGTCGACGGAGGGTGAGCGCACTGTGTTCGGCGACGCCACCATCGATGCCCTCTGACTCGACACTGTGAGCGAGCCGGAAGGAAATGCGATGCAGGCAATAGTCTGTCAAAGTCTGACAGGGGAAGACGGACTGCAGCTCAGGACCGATTGGCCATCGCCGGGGCATTGTGATCCAGGGCAGATCCGCGTTCGCGTGCACGCCGCGGCGGTCAACTTCCCCGACACGTTGATCACCCGGGGCCGTTACCAGATGCGGTGCGAACCACCGTTCGTTCCCGGTGGGGAGGCGTCGGGCGTCGTGACCGAAATCGGCTCACAGATTTACGATTTCGGGCTGGGCGACCGGGTTCTCGTGGTGACCGGGGTAGGCGCATTCTGCGAAGAGATCGTGGCGGGGCTTGACCCCGTGTGTTGGACACGCTCAATCCCAGGAATGTCTTGGGGGAAGCGAGATGATCCAACGCGATGGCAAGGAAGAATTATCCCGATGAGTTCAAGCGTGACGCGGTCGCGCTCTACC
>Ga0209023_10001157_pt1 | contig 36305 bp, 32 predicted proteins | sample LakOneMetagenome_FD_187468 | JGI IMG/M metagenome (GOLD analysis project Ga0209023, IMG submission 187468) | Freshwater and sediment microbial communities from Lake Erie, Canada (SPAdes) (version 2) | ecosystem: Environmental > Aquatic > Freshwater > Lentic | place: Lake Erie, Canada...
AATCCTGAATGATTTACGATTGCAGCCATGTTAAAACCTCACCTAATCTTCAGAAAATAACCAAGGTCAATTGACCTTCTTTGCTGACTTTAATGACTAATTCATCTCGATGTTAGTCAAAACTTTCGGCAGCGCTGTTTATGGAGTAGAAGCCATTACCATCACGGTAGAAGTAAGTGTAAATAACCAGGGCAAAGATTATTTTATTGTCGGTCTCCCCGACAGTGCTGTTAAAGAAAGTCTGCAACGGGTAGAGAGTGCCATTAAGAGTAATCACTATTACATGCCCCGAACAAAGCTGGTAGTAAACCTGGCACCGGCCAACATAAAAAAATCAGGAACGGCATTCGATCTTCCTATTGCCATAGGAACACTTGGTGCCACCGAGCAAATTGAGAACCCGGAGAAATTAACTGAGTATGTTATTATGGGTGAGTTGAGCCTGGATGGTGAGATTCGCCCCATCATTGGCGCACTGCCCATTGCCATACAGGCACGTAAGGAAGGATTCAAAGGGTTGATCCTTCCCAAACAAAATGCAAGAGAGGCGGCCATGGTGAGTGAACTGAATGTTTATGCAGTAGGGCATATCAATGAAGTGATTGATTTTTTTAAGCATGAAGATTCTTTGCAACCAACCATTGTGAACACCAAAGAAGAATTTGCCAATGCCCAAAGTGATTTTGAAATTGATTTCAGTGATGTGAAAGGACAGGAGAATATCAAACGGGCATTGGAGATCGCTGCGGCCGGTGGACATAATGCCATTCTCATAGGTCCGCCCGGTGCCGGCAAGACCATGCTGGCAAAACGTTTGCCCACCATTCTTCCTCCCCTCAGTTTGCAGGAAGCATTGGAAACAACAAAGATCCATTCTGTTGCCGGCAAGCTTCCCGAAAATTCAACCCTAATCTCTAAAAGACCATTTCGAAGCCCGCACCACACCATTAGTGATGTCGCTTTGGTTGGCGGCGGCGGCAATCCACAGCCCGGTGAAATTTCGTTGGCACATAACGGCGTTTTATTTTTAGATGAACTACCTGAATTCAAACGCCAGGTACTGGAAGTAATGCGCCAGCCAATGGAAGAAAGAAGGGTTACCATTTCAAGAGCGAAGGTTGCCCTGGATTTTCCGGCTTCCTTCATGCTGATCGCTTCTATGAACCCATGTCCATGTGGTTTCTTTAATCATCCGGAGAAGGAATGTACCTGTCCGCCAGGTGCTGTTCAAAAATATTTAAACAAAATTTCCGGCCCGTTATTAGACCGCATCGACCTGCACGTGGAAGTAACACCCGTTGCTTTTAATGAACTGTCATCTGCCCAGCAATTTGAAAGAAGTATTGGAATAAGAGAGCGGGTGATCAAGGCAAGAGAGATACAGCAGGAGCGTTACAAAAAAACCGATGGCATTTATGCCAATGCACAAATGAGCAGCAAGCAACTGAAAGAGATCTGTGCCATCACATCAGCCGGACAAAGTTTATTGAAAACAGCGATGGAAAAATTAAATCTCAGCGCCCGGGCCTACGACCGCATATTAAAAGTAAGTCGCACCATTGCCGACCTGGCTGCCAGCGATGACATAAAGCCGGAGCACCTGGCAGAAGCTATCCAATACCGGAGCCTGGACAGGGAGGGGTGGGGAGCATAATTTTTAAATTAAGAACAATGGCAATTACAAAAAAGGATACAATTATATTAGCTGATGAGGTCATTATGAATAAGATTTATCTATTACGGGGACGAAAAATAATGCTCGACCGTGATCTTGCAGAACTTTATGGAGTTGAAACAAAAGCATTGAAACAAGCAGTCAGAAGAAATACAGATAGATTCCCGGAAGATTTTATGTTTGAAATGAACAAACAGGAATTCGAAAATTGGAGGTCACAAATTGTGACCTCCAATGAAGGCGATAAAAAGGGATTGAGATACGCCCCCTTTTGCTTTACCGAACAGGGAGTAACCATGTTGTCCTGTATTTTAAACAGCAAAAGAGCTATCACTATCAATGTTCAGATCATACGAATATTTGCTAAACTCAGGGAAATGATCCTTACCCACAAGGATATTTTATTAAAAATGCAGCAATTAGAAAAGAAAATAACGAATCATGATGAAAACATACAAATGATCTTCGATACCCTTAGAAAACTGCTGAATCCTCTGCAAGCACCCCGGAGGCGTATCGGATTCAGACGAAATGGCGAAGAAGATTAGATAAGATATTCTGAAAGCCTTCGCTGGCGTACGGCCTTTACTTGTCTTCTATGTTCCCTATGCCCCATGTGGTTCATCTGCATCCCTTTCCGCATGTAATCTTGTCACTTTTCCCGAACTTGTACAATATTTGATACATTGAAACCTTTCAATGTACTTTTGCAACTTAAATTTCCTTCATGAAAGTATTACTCCGCTACCTGAAGCCCTATAAATGGCTGGTAGCACTCACGTTAACGATGGCTGCCATTAATATCGGCTTCTCGTTGATTGACCCCATATTGCTTGGTAAGCTTATAAACCTGGCCAACCTGCACCAAAGCAGTAACCCGCATTTTGATGAGAACCGTTTTTTCTATGCCTTTTCGTGGAAGAACCCCGGCGTATGGTTCATTGTGATCGCATCCATATCGGTGGCCATGGTAAGCCGAATTGCAAAAGCTTTCCAGGATTATTTTTTAAACGTGGTCATCCAGAAATTCGGCGCCAAGGTGTTTACCGATGGATTGCAACACGCCATGAAACTTCCGTACCAGGAGTTTGAAGACCAGCGCAGCGGTGAAACATTATCTATTCTCACCAAGGTAAGATCGGATGTGGAACGGTTCATGAATAATTTCATCAACATTTTATTCGGTGTCATCATCGGGGTGGTTTTCGTATTTGTGTATGCGGCGGTCTATATTCACTGGACAATACCTGTTGCCTACGTGGTGGGTATTACCTTGCTTACGGTGATCACCAATTTCCTCAGTAAGAAAATAAAGATCATCCAGAAAAAGATAGTTGGGGAAACAACCGCATTGGCTGGTTCTACCACCGAATCGCTCCGCAATATCGAGCTGGTAAAAAGCCTGGGCCTTACCGAGCAGGAGGTAGTAAGGCTGAATAAGAATACATACAAGATACTGGGACTTGAATTAAAGAAGGTGAAGAAGATACGGAGCATCAGTTTTATACAGGGCACATTTGTAAATACGCTTCGCCAGGTGATCCTCTTCATTTTAATGTACCTTATTTTCAAAGACCAGATGAATGCCGGCCAGCTGGTTACGATGCAGATATTTTCCTTTTTTGTTTTTGGTCCCTTGCAGGAGATCGGTAACATTCTTCTTTCTTACCGTGAGGCGGAAGCATCGCTGAATAATTTTCATAACCTGATGAAGAAGACGCCGGAGCTTGAACCTGCAACGCCCAAACCATTGAACAATATTGAAACACTTGCGTTCAACGGCGTTTCTTTTAAACACCAGACAGCGGCTCATAAGGCCATCAACAACATCAGCTTTGATGTACAGATCGGTGAGACCATTGCTTTTGTAGGACCCTCGGGCTCTGGTAAATCAACCCTGATGAAATTACTGGTGGGATTGTACCGCCCGCTGGAAGGAAAAATTTTGTACAACAGTTTAGATGAAACAGAGATACGGTTCGATGATCTGCGTAAACAAATTGGTTTTGTAACACAGGATACCAACCTGTTCAGCGGCACCATCCGGGAAAACCTGATGTTTGTGAACCCGGCTGCAACAGAAGCGGATCTGGATGACGTATTGCAGAAAGCAAGTTGCACCGGTTTACTTGCAAGGGCGGAAAAAGGGCTGGATACCATGATCGGTGAAGGCGGATTGAAATTATCAGGCGGAGAAAAGCAACGTATCTCCATAGCCCGTGCATTACTGCGCAAACCACATTTATTGATCTTTGATGAAGCAACTTCTGCACTGGATTCATTAACGGAAGAAGAGATCACCAATACCATCCGTGATATCTCATCACAAAAAGGACAGGTGACCATTTTAATTGCACACCGGTTAAGCACCATCATGCATGCCGACCGGATCTATGTACTGGAAAGAGGTGAAGTGGCCGAAACAGGTACACATGAAAAACTGCTCAACGAGAAAGGATTGTATTATGCCATGTGGCGCCAGCAGATTGGCGAACGGAAAAGGCCGGCATCAGCACCGGTGTTAAATTAAACAAATGAACGCAGCAGAAGTTTTAGGGCTGGCCGCAGGCACCATCACATCCATCACTTTCCTGCCGCAGGTAATACGGATATGGAAAACCAGATCGGTAAAAGATCTTTCCCTGGTCATGGTACTATTGCTGGTAGCAGGTACTGTTTGCTGGCTTACCTATGGGTTACTGAAGAAAGATGCCGCCATCATTTATACAAATGTGATGGTGCTTATCATGAGCCTGGTTATATTTTATTTCAAGATAAAGTATAAGTAGCCGGTAACTTTTGTTACCAAAAAGCTTTACCGCTTTTGTACCTTTGCGGGCATGAGTAAGAAACCAACGCCTAATTATTACTGGAGTATATTAACGATGAAATGTCCCCGTTGCAGGCGCGGGCCCATGTTTAAAGACGGCAACCCTTTTAAAAGCCTTAAGCTCTCCCATATTTTTAATATGCATGAAAACTGCCCGGTGTGTAACCAGAAGTACGACCTGGAGCAGGGATTCTGGTATGGCACGGGTTACGTGAGTTATGCACTGGCTGTAGCGGTTTCGGCAACAACGTTTGTGGCCTGGCTGGTACTGATCGGCATTTCAACAGAAGATAACCGCATCTTCTGGTGGCTTGGTTTAAATACGTTGCTGCTGATCATCACACAGCCCTGGCTCATGCGGCTGAGCCGTGTAATCTATATCCGGTTTTTTGTTCGGTATGATGAAAACTACGAAGAAACGAAACCGGTGGAGTTTGATTAACTCTCGCTCTTCTTGAAGATATCGGTGAAAATATTTTCTTTATCCAGTTCTTCAATATCGCTTAATACCAGTTCGATCGCTTTGGTGCTTTTATTGATCTCCAGCAGGGATAAGATGATCGACAGCAATAAAAAGATCAGGCTGGCAGCAAATATTCCATGCGCCAGCAGGGTCCAGCCCCGGTAAATGGCATACATGCAAAGCACGCAGCACAGGAAACTGAGCACGCCAAGTCCCTGCATGTAACGGATAAGATTTATCCGGCTGCGCAAGTTCCTGATCTGGCTCAGCAGGTTCTTCTCTTTTTCACCACGGTGATATTCATCATGCAGTTTTCTTACCAATGATGCCAGTGAAAGGAAGCGGTTGGTATATGCCAACATCAATAATGTAATGGCTGGAAAGAGTAAAGCAGGCGTATTGATATCAATATCGATCATGCTGCAAAGTAACTTTCTTTTTTTGTTCTTTTTTGCCCGAGATCCATTTTTGTGCCTTCCATCCCAACCAGGCACTGCCTGCACCTACCAGTGCACCAACCAATACATCGCTGGGGTAATGCACGCCCTGGTACATCCGGGCCCAGCCAACACTGGTGGCAAAAAGATAGGAAGGAACAATGACATACCATTTGGGAAATCGCAGTGAGAGATCAGTGGCTGTACAGAATGCAGAAGATGTATGTCCGGAGGGAAACGACATTCCACCGCTTTCATCATCCCGTTTTACAACGAAGCTGTATGTTTCAAAAGGACGCTGCCTGTTTACGGCCCGTTTGGTTGATTGCGTGACGATGCTTGAAAATAAGAAAGAGGCGCCCATGAACAGCGCATCCTGCTTCAGTTTTTTATCGTGTTTTATGAACCCTGCAATGGCAACACCAACGGGAGCTGCAATACTTACTGCTGTCACTGAAGAAGCATTTAACTCCAGGTATTTGTTCTTAAAACCTGTTTCGTTCTTATTGATCGGTTTCAGAATATCAATATCCAGGTTCTGGGAGAATGCATTTACCTGCAGGCCGGTAAACAGGATGAACAAAAATAGCCTGTGGTTGCCCTTCATTTGCTGTGGTTAATTATTAATATTGCAAGATAACTTAACGCCCGGTTAATTACAGGTTAATGAAAAGAAGTTTTATATTTTATGTACACAGTTTTGCCGGCCTGCTGTCGGGCTTTTTTATTCTGCTGATGTCATTGTCCGGAGCAGCATTGGTTTTTCATGATGAGCTGGATGGTTTGCAGCGGCCGGCTGTAAAGATCAATTATTTAAACAGGCAGTCGGTTGACAGTTGTTACCGTCTCGTACAAAACCGGTATCCACATGCACAGATCAGCAACTGTTCATTGCCTGAAAATAACCGGCAACCATTTTCTTTTTTCATTTATGATTCATCCTATAAGAGCGGAACCAGGGCCATGGAAGTCTTCCTGCATCCGGAAACCGGCAAGATATTAAAAGCAAGGGGAGGCAGCGATGACATACAGCATAACTTTATGAGCTGGTTGTCAAAATTCCATAACTCATTTCATTTGGATAAGAAGGGAGAGTGGCTGCTTGGTTTTTTTGCACTGGTATTTTTAATAAGCCTCCTCACCGGGCTGGCCCTGTTCCGGAAAAGCATTGGCTCTGTTCTGTTATTCCGGAAGGCCGTATTCAGAAAAAGTAATCTTCACCAGTTGATCGGGGTATATGCCCTGGTCTTTAACCTGATGATCGCTGTTACAGGTTTCTGGATGCAGCGCTATGTTTTCAAAAAAGATTTTTATGCTTCTTACAATTATACGCCTGTTTTAAAACCATCGCCTCCATTGTCTTTTTCTTTTGATTCGGCTTATAACGCATTGAAAAAAATGCATCCTGACTTTACAGCCAGCGTGATCTATTTCGCACAAAGTAAAAAAGGAAAGACGGCCGTGTACGGAAGCCGGGTATCCAATTCATTCATTCATTCCAAAAAATTTGCCGATGCAGTTTTTTTAGACAGCAGCGGTGCTGTTGCCAATACAAGGTTTGTGACTGAGATCAGTGCTGATGACCGGTACGACATCATCAACTCACAACTGCACATGGGTAAGTATGGAGGCATGCCTGTGAAAATAATTTACTGCCTGTTCGGACTGGCAGGTTCTTTCTTAAGCATCACCGGGTTTATATTTTGGCTTAAAAGAAAAAGGAAAGCATTAGGCTTTCCTTAAAAACTACTTATTCAGATCCACACTTAAAGGAATGTTCAGTTTGATGCTGAAATTTCTTCCCATGTTGTAAACACCCAATCTCCCGGTTGCTAAATTCTCTGCTGCATATTTTAAACGGCTCAGGTGATTCTGGTATGCCACATCGCCAATATTCATGGCGCTCAACCCCAGGCTGAAAAGGGTCTGTTTTTTCTTGTTCACAACGTCGGCGCCAATGCCTGCATTGAGCAAGGTATAACCGGCTGTTCTTGTTTCTGTATTGTACGCTGAAAAAACATCGTTCTTTGAAAAGGTATTATCCACTTCAAACTTTACATAAAAATTATTGATGTTCTTTGTGAGCGTATTGAAATTCGCTTTGAATTCGGTTACCAGTTTGGTAGCCGGAATGAATGGGAGAAATTTGCTTCCTTCAATAGGATTTTTCAACTGTCCGCTTACGGCAGAAAAAGTGTTCAGTATGTGCAGCCAGTCTAACGGGTGCGGATGAATATCGATTGTGGCTTCCAGCCCGGTTAACATCGCTTTTGTCTGGTCGAACTTAAAAGCAGTCAGCAGGTTGCCATTCACATTTACCAGGCTGTCTCCGCCGCCTGACGCTTCCAGCTTCCTGTAAAAAATAAAATTATTGAAGCTGTTATAAAAAGCAGAGAGGCCGATGGAAATATGTTCGGCACTGTACTCCATGCCCCCGTCTATTTGAATACTGGTCTCGCTTTTTAATGCATTGTTGCCGTATTCGTAGCGGATGGTTCCTTCGTGTGCACCGTTTGAAGCCAGTTCAGGAATACTGGGTGCCCGGAACCCACGGGCAACATTTAGCTTTAAATTTACTTTGTCGGTTACCTGCGCTGCTAAACCAACGCTGCCGGAAACATTGGAAAAAGATTTTTTGAATGCATTGCCTTTTATTGAAGTACCGTCGAGCAGGTTGCCTGCATTCACATTCCGGCTGTCGAAGCGCAGGCCTCCGCTCAGGGTGACTTTATTGATCGTTTTCTGAGAATAAGCATACATGCCAAAATCAAAAAGATCGTAGTTCGGGATGAGTTGTTCTACACCTTTGTTGGTATTATTCTGCTGCATGCCGTTGATGCCAATGGAAGTTTTCCAACCCTTGATCTCTGAAATATGAAACTGTGCAGTGTAAGTAATGGTTTTCAGGTCGAAAAATAAAGAGCGCTCATTTACATCGTCGGGATTTCCAAATTCCTCCCGCTGGTTTTGCTGAAAGCCGATATTGAAAGTAAGATGGTTCTTTCCCATCCTGATATTATTATCGGTGGCAATTTTAAAATGCCTGATATGCTGGTAAGGGATCTGGGGAGTAGTACTTTTGAAATCATCATTCGATGCCCTCTCGGTAATTCCACCAGCAAGGTTTTTTATGAAAAAACCTTCTGCATCCCGTTCGCCTTCCACCAATCCTGCTTTCAGGTTAAAACTGCTTAGCAATAAATGACTGTATCCCCATTTGCCATTGTAACCGGCATATCCGCCAATATTGTTTTCCCTGAACTTCGAGTTGAAAACCCGGCCATCATATTTATTCCGGTAATCTTCTGCAGCTTTATTTGAGCTGTAAAAATTCCAGTTAAATCCATTTTTATTAGCGCCGATATTTACATTTAATGTACGCAGGTTATTATTACTTTGATAGTTGCTGGAAATACTTGCTTTAAGGGTATTGGCAGGAACAGGTACGTTGGTAATGATGTTTACCACACCAGCCATGGCATCGCTTCCATAAATAATAGAAGCCGGCCCTTTAAGCACTTCAATTTTAGTTACACTGGCTTCATCTACTTCAATACCATGTTCATCACCCCATTGCTGGCCTTCCTGTCTGACCCCGTCATTGATGGTGAGCACCCGGTTATAACTCAATCCACGGATCACCGGCTTTGAAATAGCAGGCCCGGTGGCAAGGGTTGATACACCGCCGATCTTTGTAAGCGATTCAATGATGTTGGAAGATGTGTTTTGCATGAAGTCCTGCCGGCGCAGTACCGAAACAGCAAATGGCACTTTACGTTGGGAAGTAGCGCCGCTTACACCCGTTACGATCACTGCGTTGTTCTCGATGATGGATTCGCCTAATGCAAAATCTCTTTTTACATCGGAAGCAAAATTTATGTTCTCCACAATACTGGTATACCCGATATGCGATACTTCCACCAGGTGGCTTCCCTGCGGAACATTCTTAATAATGAAGAAGCCGCTCTCATCTGTGGAGGAACCCGATTTGATATCGGTGATATAAACGGATGCCGCCGGAAGGGGTTTGCCCGTTTTTGCATCGGTTACCTGCCCCGAAAAAGTATTATTGGTTGTATTGAACTTCTGGCTTCCCTGGGTAATGGAATTGCCCTGGGCAAATGAATTAATGCCTGTGCTGAAAATGCCAACGGATAGTAGCACTGCTGTAATGGTGGTCCTCATGAAAATAGTTTTAATAGTCTGATGAATTCGGAATGTATCCCAAAAAGGGATCCGGGGTTTTACGGGAATGTATCAAACTACCGGCGGGCCACGCAGGGAGAAATAAAAACGGGGAGTTGAAATTACCCGGACAAAGGAGTGATCCTGTTTTAGCGTGAATGTTTGTCCGGGAGCCGGAATTACAAGGTTACCTGTTTCGGTAAATGGCGATTCGGCAACAATATTATCACACTGGCAATAAAATTTTTTTGTACTGAGTTGTTCCTGGTTAGTACCGCCGGATTTTTTCACCGCATCCACGTGATCGGCAAACCAGTTGTGCAAAAGAATGGTAGGCGTAACACTGAAAGAGAAGATCACCAGCATTACCGCCGCAATAACTTTCCGTATGATGATTTGTTTTATCAATCTTTATTTTTTTGCTACAACGTTGCAAATGTACTATTTCTTTTTTGCAAACACAACCGGCAGAAGATTTTAATATTTGGCTATCTTCAAAACAAAATTACACATGCAGCAGTATATATTGGCACTCGACCAGGGTACCACCAGTTCCCGGGCCATCATTTTTGATAAGCAGGGAAGCATTGTTACCATTGCACAAAAAGAATTCACCCAGATATTTCCGCAACCGGGATGGGTTGAGCATGAAGCCAATGAGATATGGAGTACGCAATTGGGTGTAGCTGCAGAAGCCATTACCAAAGCTGGCTTGTCGCCCGGAAATATTGCAGCGATCGGTATCACCAACCAGCGGGAGACCACCGTTGTTTGGGAACGGGCAACAGGCAAACCCATTTACAATGCCATCGTTTGGCAGGACAGGAGAACGGCATCCTTTTGTGATGAACTGAAAGCAAAGGGGCTTGATAAGATCATCTGTGAAAAGACCGGCCTGATCGTGGATGCTTATTTTTCTGCGACCAAAGTAAAATGGATACTGGATAATGTTGAAGGCGCAAGAAAGAAAGCTGAGAACGGGGAATTGTGTTTCGGTACCATCGACAGCTGGCTTGTCTGGAATTTGACCAAGGGACAGACCCATGTAACGGATGTTTCCAATGCATCCCGTACGATGTTATGCAATATTCATACGCTGCAATGGGATGGCGAACTGGAAAAAATATTCGGCATACCCGGGAACATGCTGCCGCAGATACGCAGCAGCAGTGAAGTGTACGGTACCACGCAGAATATTCTTACTGCACATAATATTCCTATTGCGGGCATTGCCGGAGACCAGCAGGCGGCCTTGTTCGGGCAGATGTGTACACAGCCCGGTATGGTAAAGAATACCTACGGCACGGGTTGTTTCATGCTGATGAATACGGGAGAGAAGCCCGTTGTGTCTCAAAATAATTTATTGACAACTGTTGCATGGAAGGTGAACGGCATTACCAATTATGCACTGGAAGGAAGTGTGTTCATTGCCGGCGCTGTGGTGCAGTGGTTACGTGATGGATTGGGTATCATCAAAAATTCGAAAGAGGTAGAAACATTGGCAGCCTCCGTAAACTCTGCTGATGGCGTTTATGTGGTTCCTGCATTTGCCGGACTGGGTGCGCCGCACTGGAACCAGTATGCAAAAGGAACCATGGTGGGAATTACAAGAGGCACATCATCTGCACACATTGCAAGGGCTGCATTGGAAAGCATCGCTTATCAAACGATGGATGTATTGAAAGCAATGGAAGCCGATTCTGCAATTTCTATTAAAGAGCTGCGGGTTGATGGAGGCGCAACGGCCAATAATTTGCTAATGCAGTTCCAGGCAGATATTTTAAATACAAAGGTCGTTCGTCCGAAAGTAACCGAAACAACGGCATTGGGCGCTGCTTATCTTGCGGGGCTTGCGGTTGGTTTCTGGGCCGGTGTTGATGAGATACAAAAACAATGGCAGGTAGATATGGATTTTAATTCTGCCATGCCCGAAGAACAACAGGCTGTATTAAAAAAAGGATGGCAGCGGGCTGTTAAGTCAGCCATTGCCTGGGCCGACGATAAATGACCGTTTTAAATTCTATCTTCAAAAATAAAACCTGCTTATGAACAATTTTCTTTTTGAACTTATCGGAACCGCATTTCTCATCTTATTAGGCGATGGTGTTGTAGCCAACGTGGTATTAAATAAGACCAAGGGCAATAACAGCGGATGGATCGTGATCACTTTTGGGTGGGCCATCGCTGTATTTGTAGGTGTTTATATTTCTGCGGCAGCAAGCGGTGCTCATTTGAATCCTGCGGTATCCATTGCATTGGCGGCAGCGGGAAAATTTGCCTGGGCAGATGTGCCGTTGTATATCGCCGGGCAATTTGCCGGAGCCATGACCGGTGCATTACTGGTTTGGATCGCTTACAATAAACACTTTGATGAAACAACAGATGCAGATGCTAAGCTGGCAGTGTTCTGCAACAGCCCGGCCATCCGAAATGCCACATTTAACCTGGCAACAGAAATGATCGGCACCTTTGCATTGGTATTCGGTATCTTTTTTATAACGGGTGCCGATGCAGGCTTACGTTCTTTAGATGCTTTGCCCGTTGCTTTATTGGTACTGGGTATAGGCCTGAGCCTGGGCGGACCTACGGGTTATGCCATTAACCCGGCGAGAGACCTTGGTCCACGGATCATGCATTTTATTCTGCCCATAAAAAATAAGCGTGACAGTGACTGGGGCTATAGCTGGATACCTGTTATCGGGCCGGTAATCGGCGGATTAATTGCAGTGGTTGTTTACAAGAGCGTTCATTAGTCTTTCTTAAATTCCAGGTCGGCAAGAATGGGATAGTGATCAGAATAAGGCACTTCAATTTTATGATATTGCTGCACATCAAACTTTTTATCAGCCAGGATATAATCAATGCGTAAGGTTGGTGAAATGATGCGGAGTGTTTTGCCAAAGCCGGATCCTTTTTTTAGGAATGCATCCTGCAGATCTCCTTTAGCAGTGAAATAAGAATAAGAGTTCGGCACATCATTGAAATCGCCGCAAATGATAACCGGGTATGGACTTTCTTTTACTTTTTTGTTAAGCAGTTCTGCTTGGCCTGCTCTTTTTATGTAGGCATTTCTTAACCGGTATGCAATGGCTTTTGATTCGGTGATGCTTGCCTTTCTTGGGTCTTTTAAGTTGTGCAGGATCTGGTATTGATAATTATCGAACATTACAGATTGCAGGTGTGTACTGAAAACTCTGATCATCCGGCCATTCACTTTTATATCTGCATACATGATGGGTTCGGCATAATCATCGTAGTCGTAAAAGAAATGGGCCGTATCAGCAATGGGGTATTTTGAAATGATGGCTACTCCCGTGATCACGGTTGTGTTATAAATACGGTAGGTATAATTTGTTTGAACAAAATAGCTGTATTTATAACCGCTTTCTTGTAAGGCAGGAGAAATGGAATCCCGTTTCTTTTTATCTTTCAAATAAACATATTCCTGCAGGCACAGCACATCGGCATTGCTTTTTTTGATCACGTCATTCATCTCTTCCTCGTAATCCGTTTTCTTGCCGTCAGACCGGTTTGATTCTCCCCAGCTCGACAGGTTCCAGGTAAACACACGGATCGTTTGGGCCGATCTGGCTTCATTGAATTTTTTCGGGAAATGAAAACTGAACATCACAGATACCTGTTTCCAGCTTAATAGCAATGCAGCCAAACATACCCATGTCCATTTTGACCGGCGGAATATCCAGTAAAAGATAAATCCTGCAATTACCACAAACAGCAGGGGAAAAACAAGCCCAAGCATGGCAATGAACCACGAACTTCCCGAATTTACAAAAGGAACCAGGCAGGCACCCAGGTAAAGTACAATGGTTAGCACATTGGCACTTATAAATGCTATCCGTAAGAATTTCTTAAGCCGGGGCAGCATGGCAGAATTTTAAATTGAAACTAAGGAATTTCCGCATTAATGAAGGCGGGTGGATATATCGTATATGACTAATATTTCAGGACTGTTTTGCCGCTCCCGGAGGCACAAAAAGTAGCGATTTGAAATTTCAAATTTCAAACTCTATCCCTTACCTTTGCCGCTCAAAATCAGACTTCATTATAATAAAGTATCATTTATGGCCAATACAGGTAAAATAAAATCAGTTATCGGTGCGGTAATTGACGTTCAGTTCGACAGCGACAGCAAACTTCCCGAGATCTTAAATGCCCTTGAAGTAAAGCGTGAAAACGGTGATACGCTCGTGCTTGAAGTACAGCAGCATTTGGGAGAAGACAGTGTTCGTACCATTGCGATGGACGGAACAGAAGGTTTGGTACGTGGTACCGTTGTTGTTGATACAGGCAAACCTATTGCAATGCCCGTGGGTGATGCAATTAAAGGCCGTTTATTCAATGTTACCGGTGATGCCATTGACGGTTTGCCACAGGTTAGCAAGGAAGGTGGCCGCCCCATTCATGCCAAGCCGCCATTATTTGAAAACCTGAGTACAGCCAATGAAATTCTGTACACCGGTATTAAAGTAATTGACCTGATCGAGCCTTATGCAAAAGGTGGTAAGATCGGTTTATTTGGTGGTGCTGGTGTGGGTAAGACCGTATTGATCCAGGAGTTGATCAACAATATTGCGAAAGCATATAGTGGGGTTTCGGTATTTGCCGGTGTGGGAGAAAGGACCCGTGAAGGAAATGATCTGATGAGAGAGATGATCGAAGCAGGTATCATGAACTATGGCGATAAGTTCAAGCACAGTATGGAAGAAGGTGGATGGGACCTGAGTGCAGTGAATATGGAAGAACTGAAAGAATCAAAAGCAACTTTCGTTTTTGGCCAGATGAACGAACCACCGGGAGCAAGGGCCCGTGTGGCTTTGAGCGGTTTGACCATTGCAGAATATTTCCGTGATGGTGATGGAACCGGGCAGGGAAAAGATATCCTGTTCTTCGTTGATAATATCTTCCGTTTTACACAGGCAGGTTCCGAGGTATCGGCATTGTTAGGCCGTATGCCATCAGCGGTGGGTTACCAGCCAACACTGGCAACCGAAATGGGATTGATGCAGGAAAGGATCACGTCTACAAAGAATGGTTCAATTACTTCTGTACAGGCGGTATATGTACCTGCGGATGACTTGACCGATCCGGCGCCGGCAACAACATTTGCTCACCTGGATGCAACAACCGTACTGTCGCGTAAGATCGCTGACCTTGGTATCTATCCTGCGGTGGATCCATTGGATTCTACTTCAAGGATCCTGACCCCGTTGATCGTAGGTGACGAACATTATAATTGCGCTAACCGTGTAAAATTGATTTTACAGCGCTATAAAGAATTGCAGGATATCATCGCCATCCTTGGCCTGGATGAATTGAGTGACGAAGATAAACTGGTGGTATCACGTGCACGTAAAGTACAGCGTTTCCTTAGCCAGCCTTTCTTTGTGGCTGAACAGTTCACCGGTTTAAAAGGTGTGCTGGTTCCCATTGAAGATACCATCCGTGGTTTCAATGCCATTATGGATGGAGAAGTGGATGAATATCCTGAAGCAGCATTCAATCTGGTAGGTACATTGGAAGATGCGATCGAGAAAGGAAAAAAATTAATGGAAGCGGCAAAAGCTTAATTGAATATGACGTTAGAAATTCTTACACCAGAACAGAAAATTTTCAGCGGCGATGTATACGGCGTACAATTACCGGGTATTGGAGGCTTGTTTGAAGTATTAGACAGGCATGCGCCCATGGTAAGCGCATTAAAAGACGGCAACCTGAAAATTTTAAAAGATAAAACACAAACCACTTCTTATACCATTAAAAGTGGTTTTGTGGAAGTGCTGAATAACAAAACAACTGTTTTGGTTGAAGGTGCTGTAGAAGTTTAAAAGTAAAAAGCTTTTATAAACAGAGAACCCATACATTTTGTGTGGGTTTTTTATTGAGTCGGGACGCCTGCAGCGGTCTGGATCATTGTTGCCAGAGACCGGCTTAATCCAACTGTTTTTTTAACTGCACAAAAGCCCATGCAGTAAAAGGAAGTACAAGCAGGCTTATAAATGAAAACCAGTTGTGTGTAAGCAAATACAAAATCACGCTGACAATAATTAGAAAGACAGGATAGAAAATAAAAAAGAATGCTATTAATTTGGAATCACCATGCCCTTCTTCCTTAATTAAAAAATCGCCCAGCCACCTGGTAAAATAATATAAAGGTGCATGCACCAATAAGCCAATGGCGGCCGGAATAAACAGCAATATCTTTTTTGCAGCGGGTTGATTTACATAGAATGCTTTATGGAGGGCTTCTTTATCACCATTTTTAATTTCAAAAACATGCTGGCTTAGCTGGAGTTTTAAAATTTCATTAAACTGTTTGATCGCATTGCCATGCGTGTCTTTATAGTCAATATCTTCTTTGGTGATCACATCGCCAAAAAACAATTTGATGTTTTTACCAAACCTTTTAAAAGAACTGTAATTAATGGCTACCGGCAAAACTTTCAGGTCTATGCCATCTTCCCAGCTGCTGATAGCCAGTCGGGCCGTACCTTTTTTTAAAGGGCGTAAATGCCATTCATTGATACACCTGCCTTCGCTGAAAATGAGCACGATGCCGTTTTGTTTAAAGATATTCTTACACAGGTCGAATGTTTTATAATTCTCTTCCATGTTCTCTACTCCCTCGCTGACCCGGTACACCGGGAACATTTTAAACAGGGATAAGATTTTTGCAGCCAACTTATTTTTGAATGCATCGCCCCTGGCCAGTGAATAAACAGTTCCGTCAAACAGTGTACAAAGTATGATGGCGTCCAAAAAAGAATTGGGATGATTTACCGCAAGCAGCAATGGGCCTTTATGCTTTAAAAGTTCTTTCCGGTTAATTGCCAGGTTTCTGCAATAGATGGGTAAGGCAAGCCTGGCAATGATTTTTACAAATGAGTAAAGCAACGGGTTACTGGTTTTGAAATGGAAGATAATTATATTTCAAAACACTCGATTCATTAATTTAACTGCGGATCAATGGGGTAGTTCACCATGGCCCCGTATTCGCCACCAAGTAGTTTCAGGCTGTTTTTCCATATCTCATCATGGCGGGTATTAAAAACGAGGTTTCTTGTTGCAGACACGGTAAGCCAGCTTTTCTCTTCCATTTCACCCGATAGTTGGCCGTCGCCCCAGCCGCTGTAACCAACGAAGAATTTTATTTTGGCTTCATCAATGCTGTTCATTTTTATTAAAGCGGTCAGCGATTCAAAGTTTCCACCCCAGTAAATATCATTACCTACATTGATCGAATCAGGTATCAGGTCGGGATACTGGTGCAGAAAATGAAGTGTATTCATCTGTACCGGTCCGCCGTAATAAACCGGGAAACTGAATCCATCCAGGTCGGTTAATAATTCATCCAGGGTTTGTTCGATCTGCTTATTTAAAACAAGTCCGAAGCTGCCTTGCTCCCGGTGTTCACATAAAAGCACAACAGTTCGTAAAAAATTCGGATCCTTTAAAAATGGATCTGCAATAAGTAATATGCCAGGTCCTGGGTCAATCATATTTCTAAAGTAATATTTAATTGCTGAAATCCGTATTCAGCATGCGTTAATTCATCAAAATTTCTAAACCTTAGTTAAATTTAAGGTTTGAATAGTTTTGTGTATTTTACCGTTATATACTGATTTACCTTTACCGGCAGATGAAAAAGATATTTCCTATTATAACGGTGCTGATCCTCCTTTCGTTGCTAGGCCTTATCTTTTTCCAGATATTATGGATCAAAAGTGCAAGAGATTCCAGGAATAAACAGATAGATGATAACCTTGTTCAGGCGGTTGAAAATGCCGGGACCATACTTACCCAGGAAAAAGGATCCATGCTTACGCAGCCTCAGCGCAATGATTTGCTTTTTCCCGGAGACCGGTTACAGATGCAGTATTTCAAGCCTTCCGTGATAAAACGGTTTTCCCGGGAAGAGATATCGGAGATCATTCGCACATCTTTCAATAAATTCAATCTGCATAATTATCCGTTTGAATTTAATGTACGGGTAAATGCCATTAACGGCGACCAGGTTTACAGCGATAATTTTTTTAAATACTATGCCGACTCTGCCAACAGCCTGACTCTTGTTTACTCATTGGAACCGCCAAGTGGAAGCAATTTCGAGAACCTGGTAAGGGAAGAATTGCTTTGTGTGATCGTGCCGCATCAGCAACGACTTATCTGGAAAGAAATGATCTGGTTCATTTTAGGTGCGGTATTGTTTACCCTGATCATTACAGCAGCTTTTTTCATCACCATCCGGACATTGCTGAAGCAAAAGAAACTGAGTGAGATAAAATCTGATTTTATCAATAACATGACGCATGAGTTTAAAACGCCCCTGGCCACCATATCACTTGCTGTGGATGCCTTGAAAAATGAAAAAGTAGCAGGTGATCCTGAAAAGACCAGGTACTTTACCGGCATCATCAAAGAAGAAAATAAAAGAATGAACAAGCAGGTGGAAACCATACTGCAGGCGGCTTTGCTGGATAAGCAGGAGGTGCAGTTAAAACTCAAACGAATGGATGCACATGATTTGATCTCAAGTGCATTAAATAATATCCGGTTGCAGGTGGAAGAAAAAAATGGAAAGCTGGAAGTGGATATGGAAGCAGAAAAAGACATCATACTTGCCGATGAAGTGCATTTCACCAACCTGATCAATAACCTGCTTGATAATGCGGTAAAATATTCAAAAGATGATCTGCATTTGAAACTGAGTACAAAAAATGCCGGTAATACGCTTAAGATTAAAATCGAAGACAACGGGATAGGAATGAGCAAGGAAACCTTAAACAGGATATTCGAAAAATTTTACCGGGCACATACAGGTAACGTGCATAATGTAAAGGGCTTTGGTTTAGGGCTCAGTTACGTTAAAAAAATGGTTGACGCCCATGGCGGAACCATAAAGGCAGAAAGCGTACTGGGCAAGGGCAGCAGCTTTACCATTACGATCCCGCTTGCCAGGTAGTTACTTATCTTTTTGAAACCGGAACGACCAGCTTCAAACCACTCCATTCATCACTGACTGCACATACTTTCACATCTACTAAATTATTGTTCAGTGCAAATTGCCTGATGGTATCTTCTGTAATATCTGTTGCCTTGCCGGAACTTTTTTTATACCACGAAACCCAGATGATAACAGAAGAATTCAAGGAACACTTTTTCAGGATCGGTTTCATTGCTTCTTTAAACGTTGCATTGTCTTTTGCAAAAACATGAATAAGGTCGGGTGTTTTATTTTTTAAAACAAGCTGCTCGGAGATGTCTGTTTGCAGCAATTCAAAATAATTACCGGGAGGAAAGATCAGAAGAACTTTCATCGCAGGTGTTATGCCTAGTTTCTTTATAAGCGGAGTTCCTGAATAGCCAGCCAAAGCCATATCTGCAAGGTTATCTTAAGAAATTAACAGTAATCCACAGCTTTCCACATTCAATTCACATGGGTATTCCAAATTAATACCGTAAAGCTGCGTCAGTACAGAAGACTTCCATGTGGAAAAAAAACTTTATACCAAATTTGTTCAGAAAGTGGGAAAAAGTGTTATTTTGTGGAAATATCTGTAAATATTAGTCTAATTAATTGAAAATGATAGGTTTTCTGGGAGAATATGAGGCTACTTTAGACGCCAAGGGGCGTTTCCTTTTACCGGCAGGCTTTAAAAAGCAACTTCCGGAAGAGACTTCCTCCCATTTCATCATAAACAGGGGATTTGAAAAATGCCTGACCCTGTATCCCCAACAAAGCTGGGACCCTATTTTTTCTGAAATCAGCAAACTAAATGATTTTGATCCTAAGGTACGGGAATTCAGACGTTACTTTTTGAACGGGGCAACACAATTGGAAATGGATTCTGCCGGCAGGTTATTGCTGCCAAAGAACCTGGCCGAACATGCGGGCCTGGAAAGAGATATTGTACTGGTTTCGGCGGTTAACAAAATTGAGATCTGGGATAAAAGTAAGTATAAACAGTTCTTTGAAACTTTTACACCACAATCGTTCAGCGACCTGGCCAACGAGGTGATGAACAGGAAAGATGACAAGGCGAATGGTTAATAAGCATGGGAAATTCTGATAAAATACCATCTGTTAACTTATTAGCCGATCAACCTGACCATTATCACGTTCCTGTGTTATTGAAAGAATGTATCGATGGATTGAACATCAACCCTGCTGGGATTTACGTGGATTGCACATTTGGGGGAGGCGGCCACAGTCTTGCTATTTTAAAAGAATTGAATGAGAACGGCAGACTGATCGCATTCGACCAGGATAAAGATGCTTCTGCAAACCTGCCCAAAGATGACCGGGTATTATTCATTCCGCAAAACTTCAGGCACCTGCAACGGTTTTTGCGATTGCATAAAATTACTTCGGTCGACGGCATTCTCGCCGACCTCGGTGTTTCCAGTCACCAGTTTGATGAAGCGGACCGTGGGTTTTCCATCCGCTTTAATGCAGCTCTTGATATGCGGATGGACCAGGGCCAGCAAAGAACAGCCGCAGATGTCATTCATGATCATTCTGAATCGCAACTGCATAAAATGTTTGAGCAATACGGTGAGGTGACCAATTCAAAAACACTTGCAAAAACGATTGTGGAACAACGGTCGGTTTCACCAATCCGGACCATCAATGAGTTTAAGATGGCTGTAAAGCCGGTCGTAAAAGGAAATCCTCAAAAATACTTTGCCCAGGTATTCCAGGCGCTGCGCATTGAAGTAAATGATGAGCTCGGGGCATTGAAAGAAATGCTGGAGCAGTCAATTTCTGTACTTCGGAGCGGAGGCCGGATCGCTGTTATTACTTTTCATTCTCTGGAAGACCGGATCGTAAAAACTTTTTTCCGGCACGGAACATTTGATGAGACCCCAACGGATAATGTGTATGGCCATCGTGCCGAAAACCCGCTGAAAATAATTACCAAAAAACCCGTTACAGCATCAGCAACAGAATTAAAACAAAACAGCCGCTCCCGGAGTGCCAAACTGAGGGTGGCAGAGAAAAAATAAAATCATTTAAAAACTAAATAAGGAGACCATATATCAATATAATGGAAGAAGAGATCAAAACAAAAGAACCACAGGCAACCACGTCAAAAACAGACTGGAAGAAATTCTTAAGCTACAAATGGGTGGTAAAGAATATTCCTTTCTTCCTGTTCCTGGCGCTACTGGCGGTTGTATATATATATAACGGCCATTATGCTGATAAGCTTACAAGAAAAATTAGTGTGACAGAAAAACATATAAAGGAACTGGAGTACGAGTACAAGACGATCAAAAGCGAGGTCATTTTCAGAAGCAAGGCAAGCGAATTGATTAAAGCAGTAGAACCATTGGGGTTAAAAGAATTAAAATCACCGCCTTATTTATTAGGGCAGAAATAAAAAATTATTAGCAAAGGCTTATTGAATAGCATAAACATTTAAACGTGCTTTCGGGCACAGGATCATCTTGGATATAAAAAAAGACATACTCTGGAGAGTTTACCTCTGTTTTTTAGGGATGGTATTACTGGGAATGGTAGTAGTGGGCAGGGCTTTTTACATACAGCAGGCAGAAGGAAAATACTGGACCAAAATGGGCGACAGCCTGCATTTGAAATACCTGCCCATTGATGCCGAGCGTGGTACCATTTACAGCGAAGATGGAAATATGCTGAGTACTTCAGTACCCGTGTTTGATGTATTTATTGATTTTGGCGCAGAAGGTTTGCGGGAAAAGAACGGGGCACGCTTTAAAGAAAATATAGACTCTCTCAGCATTTGCCTCTCGGACCTTTTTAAAGACAAGACCGCAGCAGATTATAAAAAAGAACTGCTGTTGGGGTATAGAAATAAAGACAGGTATCACGGCCTTAAAAAAAGAATTTCATTTTCAGAATACCAGGTATTCAGGGATTTTCCCCTGGTAAAACTTGGAAAAAATAAAAGCGGCTTCATCATCGAATCAAAAGACAAACGCATAAACCCTTATGTGCTGCTTGCCAACAGAACCATTGGCCTGTCAAGGGATAATGCCTCTAACGTTGGCCTGGAACAGAGTTACGATAGTTTGCTGAAAGGCAAGACCGGCCAGCAACTGGTAAGATATATTGCCGGGGCCTACATGCCGGTTGATGGCGGCGAAGTGGAACCCGAAAATGGCAAAGACATTATCTCAACCCTTGATACCTACATACAGGATGTTACCGAAACTGCTTTGATGCGGATGATGGTTCAGAATAATTCACTGCACGGCACGGCCATTGTGATGGAAACGGCCACGGGTAAAATAAAAGCGATCGCCAACCTGGGAAAACAACGGGACAGTATATATACCGAAGACCTCAACTATGGCATTGGCAAAGCCACCGAGCCGGGGTCTATTTTTAAACTGGCAACACTTATCAGCCTGCTCGAGGATAAATATGTAGACATCAACAGCATGGTTGATTGCGAAGGAGGACAAAAGTTATTTTATGGATTGCCGATAAGGGATTCGCATTTGGGTGATGGTGCCATTACCGTTAAAGATGCTTTTGCAAAAAGCAGTAACGTGGCTTTTGCAAAACTCGCCGATCAGTATTACCACGAGCAGCCATCGAAATTCTTGAATCACCTGCACGATTTCCGGCTAGACCAGATGACCGGCGTTGATATAACCGCTTCTTCCGGTAAGCCGCTTATTAAAAGTGAAAAAAGTAAAAGCTGGAGCAAGACAACCATTCCATTCATGGCACATGGCTATGAAGAACTGGTTACCCCGCTGCATATGCTCATGCTTTACAACGCCATTGCAAACAACGGAAAGATGATGAAGCCATACCTCGTGGGCTCTATAAAAGAATACGGCGTTGAGGTAAGAACAATTCAACCACAGGTATTGGTTGAAAAAATATGCAGCGACCAGACATTGCAGCAGGTTAAAGAATGTTTGCTGGCAGTGGTGCAGAGTGATCACGGCACGGCAAGGAAAATCAAGGACAGCAGCTACCTGATTGCCGGTAAAACAGGTACGGCAGTAACGGCACTCAACAATAAGGGTTACAATAAAGGAAACAAGATATACCAGGCATCATTCATCGGGTATTTTCCGGCGGAGCAGCCGAAATATACCATTGCCGTGGTGATCCAGAACAGCAAGGAATCAAGAATGGTATATGGTGCCGATGTATCAGGGGTCGTTTTTAAAGAGATAAGCGACCGCATTTACGGAAGTTACCTCAGCTCAAAAAAATATAGTACTCTTTCAAAGGCTGATAGTACGCAATACAATTACTACGGATCTAAAAATGAATTCAGTTCCATCTTCAATTACCTGAACATGCCGTTCACTGATTCTGCAAATACCGGCTACCTGCGGTTGTTGCAACTGCGGAACAATACCGGCATTTTGAATGCAAAACCAAATGCAACTGTAACAACAGGCAATACAATTCCGGATGTTGTTGGCATGGGACTTAAAGATGCCGTATACCTGCTGGAAAACAGGGGATTGAAAGTAACAGCCACCGGAAGGGGCAAAGTGGTTAATCAATCATTAGCTGGCGGAACAAACATAAATAAAACACAAACCATTTCATTAATACTGAATTGATATTACAGGACATACTATATAAAGTCGCTATCCGCTCAGCAAAAGGTAATACCAATGTTGATGTGCAGCACCTCGTGATCGATTCACGCAATGCAACGGCCGGTTGCTGCTTTATTGCTTTGCGGGGAACAAAAGCCGATGGACAAACCTATATAGATGCCGCCATTGAAAAAGGGGCCGTGGCAATTGTTTGCGAATCATTTCCCGGAAAAATTGTTGATGGGGTTACTTACATACAGGTAGCGGATTCCGCAGAAGCCGCCGGTTACATGAGCCATAACTTTTATGGAGAGCCTTCTTTGAAATTAAAACTGGTTGGCGTAACAGGCACGAATGGCAAGACAACCATTGCTACATTATTATGGAAACTGTTTACAGCATTGGGTTATAAATGCGGATTGATCAGCACTGTTCAAAACCAGATAGGCGATAAAATAATCACAGCTACACATACCACCCCGGATGCAGTAAGCATTAATTCACTGCTTGGTCAAATGGCTGATGAAGGTTGTGCCTTTGTTTTTATGGAATGCAGCAGCCATGCCATTCACCAGCACCGCATTACCGGGTTGCAGTTTACCGGGGCGCTGTTCACCAACATCACGCATGACCATCTTGATTATCATAAAACATTTGATGAGTATATCCGGGTGAAAAAATCCTGGTTTGATAAACTGCCGTCATCTGCCTTTGCCATCAGCAATGCCGATGATAAAAGAGGAGCGGTAATGCTGCAGAACACAAGCGCAAAAAAACAGTTCTACAGCCTGAAGACAATGGCTGACTATAAAGGAAAGATACTTGACAACAGCCTGGACGGATTGCACATGACCATAAATGATAAGGAAGTTTATTTCCGGCTGATCGGTGAGTTTAATGCCTATAACCTGCTGGCTGTTTATGGCGCAGCGGTTTGCCTGGGAGAAGATAAGGATAATGTATTGCAGGAGTTAAGCAACCTCGATGGTGCAGAAGGAAGATTTGATTACCGCATCAGTAAAAATGAAAAGATCACCGGCATTGTTGACTATGCCCATACGCCAGATGCATTATTGAATGTACTGGCAACCATAAAAAAACTGCGCCGGGGAAATGAAAAGATAATTACCGTGGTGGGTTGCGGCGGCGACCGGGATAAAACAAAGCGGCCTGTAATGGCAGAAGTGGCCTGTGAGTACAGCGATAAAGTGATCCTTACTTCCGATAATCCAAGAAGTGAAGATCCGGCTGAAATTTTAAAAGACATGGAAGCGGGACTGAATGCGGTGACAAAAAAAAAAGCCATTTCAATCACCGACCGCAAAGAAGCCATCAAGACCGCAGTGAGCCTGGCTGGTAAAGAAGATATTGTTCTGGTGGCAGGAAAAGGGCATGAGAAATACCAGGATATAAAAGGCGTGAAGTATGATTTTGATGATAAGCAGGTGCTTAATGAAATGTTTGAATTATTAGAGAAATAGATCAGTTGGCTTTAGCAAATAACAGTTGGCAAAATAATATCTCCAACTGCAAACTGCAAACTGCAAACTGCAAACTGAATTTATGTTATATCACTTATTCGATTGGCTGAAATCTGCAGGGTATCGCTTCACGGGAAGCGAACTGTACCGGTTCCTTAGTATCCGGGTGATGCTTGCCATGATATTAAGCCTGGTGATAACAACGGTGTATGGTAAAAAACTGATCAGGTACCTGCAGACAAAACAATTGGGTGAATCGGTAAGAGATCTTGGCCTGGCCGGTGAACAGCAAAAAAAAGGAACGCCGACCATGGGCGGCATCATAATTATTCTTGCCATTATAATACCTACCCTGCTGTTTGCACATTTAGGAAAAGTATATGTAAGGCTGATGCTGGTATGTACTGTTTGGCTTGGTACCATTGGGTTTATCGACGATTACCTGAAGATCCGGGCCAAACGGATCGCTCAGAAAAAAGGGATCACATACAAAAAAAGCGACAGCGATGGCCTTGCGGGAAGGTTTAAAATTTTCGGACAAGTGATGTTGGGATTGATAGTGGGAGCCACCCTCTACTTTACACCAAGTGTGGTGGTTGAAAGGGAGATCTATAACCCGAATATTCAGTATGTAAAGGATTCTGTCCTGCACCGGGGTGAGCAGTTGGCTACGGATTCTTTTCATATCACCAACATCGATGGTAAGAAACACATTTTTGCCATTGTTAAAACACCGATCACTACCATTCCCTTTTTAAAAACACATGAATTTAATTATACCAGGCTTTTACCCAAAATCTGGGAAAAGTATGCTTACATCCTCTATATACTCATCGTGATATTTATAGTAACAGCCGTAAGCAATGGGGCAAATATCACCGATGGACTCGATGGACTGGCTACAGGTGTAAGTGCAGTGGTGGGTATTGCCCTGGGCATTTTTGCTTACGTAAGTGGTAATATAAAATTTGCCGAGTACCTCAATATCATGTACATCCCCAACCTGGGTGAGTTATCCATTTTCATTGCCGCATTTGTGGGAGCATGCATCGGCTTTTTATGGTACAATGCCTACCCGGCCCAGGTGTTCATGGGCGATACCGGCAGCCTGGCATTGGGAGGTATCATTGCTGCACTGGCAATTATCATACGTAAAGAATTACTGATCCCTTTTTTCTGCTTCGTGTTCCTGGTGGAAAATCTGAGCGTGGTGATACAGGTTGGCTATTTCAAATATACGAAGCGAAAGTATGGTGAGGGAAGACGGGTGTTCCTGATGAGTCCCCTGCATCACCATTACCAGAAACGGGGGTATCATGAAAGTAAGATAGCGGTCCGTTTCTGGATCGTAACAATATTAAGTGTGGCGATGGCCATTGTGACGTTGAAGCTGAGATAAAGAGTTTTTTGAAAAACCAAAACGTAAAGTTTTTCAAGTTCACCAGTATCTGAAAATATGAATGACCTAAGTACCCGACCGGCAACAACCCGTTAAGTTCTATTCCAATGAAAAACCGATTAATCCGTCACAAAAAATGTGACGGGAGAAGAAAATGAAAAAAAGATTTGTCATACTTGGTGCAGGGGAAAGCGGCGTTGGCGCAGCATTGCTGGCCAGGCAGAAAGGGTACGACGTGTTTGTAAGCGATGGCGGCGAGATAAAAGATAATTACAAAATGGAATTGAAAGCAGGACATATTGATTTTGAAGAAAGGAAGCATACGGCAGAAAAGATACTCAATGCAGATGAAGTGATGAAAAGTCCCGGCATACCCGAAAAGAATGAACTGGTGAAACAGATCCGGGCCAAAGGCATTCCCATTATCAGCGAAATTGAATTTGCTTACCGCTACAAAGGCAATAGCAGGATCATTGCCATTACCGGCAGCAATGGTAAAACAACTACTACGGCATTAACCTACCATATCTGCAAGACCGGAGGTGCCGATTGCGCCATGGTGGGTAATGTGGGTTATTCCTTTGCAAAACAGGTGGCCGAAGATCCCAAACCGCTTTATGTGGCCGAGATAAGTTCTTTTCAGTTAGATGATATCAAAACATTTCGTCCCGATGTGGCTGTATTAACCAATATCACCGAAGACCACCTCGACCGGTATGAATATAAAATTGAGAATTATATAAGCAGCAAGTACCGTATCGCATTGAACCAGCAACCAGAAGACGTATTTATTTACAACTTGGATGATGAAACAACTGTGAAAACGATCAGCAACTATTCCATTAAATCAACACTAGCCCCAATTACCATGAGTAAACAACTGCCACAAGGTGCTTACCTGCTGAATGCAAAAATGCACCTGAAATGGAAGAACGAAGAGATGCAGATGAGCATAGAAGACTTTGCCCTGAAGGGAAAGCACAACCACTATAATAGTATGGCTGCAAGCCTGGCTGCTACCGCTGTTGATATCCGGAAGGAAAAGATAAGGGAAGCCCTGCAGACATTTGAAACCCTGGAACACCGGATGGAGACCGTTGCTACCATTAAAAATGTTGAGTTCATCAACGACAGCAAGGCAACCAACGTGAACAGTACCTGGTATGCATTGGAAAGTATGGAAAAACCGGTGATACTGATACTGGGCGGTGTAGATAAAGGAAATGATTATTCATTGCTGAAAGAACTGGTGAGGGAAAAAGTGAGGGCCATTGTTTGCATGGGAACCGATAACAGGAAGATATATGAAGCATTTTCAGATATCGTTCCGCTGATGGTGAATACCGATAATGCAAAGGATGCCGTACAGTCGGCTTTTCATTTTGCAAGCAAAGGAGATGTGGTGCTGTTAAGCCCCGCCTGTGCAAGCTTTGACCTGTTTAAAAATTATGAAGACAGGGGTAACCAGTTTAAAAAAGCAGTGAAGGAATTGTAGTACCTCACCCCAACCCCTCTCCTTAAAGAGAGGGAACTGGAAGATCGAAGCGGAGATTGCCAGGCAGAAAAAGAAGAGAGATTGTATTATTGATGAAAATAGATTTAATGATGATATGGAAGATTATATGTCTGGATATGTTTGATGTACCGCTCCTTCTCCTTGAGGAGAAGGAGGCGGAGGATGAGGTCAAAAAAGCTGAATAACGAAATAAAAGTACAAGTGAGTGACACAACGATGATGAGCAAAGAAAAAATGATTGTAACAAAATAAATAGAAGGTGATACACCAATGGCAGAACAAGTAAACATAAGAACCTTCTTTACACCCAACATCAGTAACATGGGTGGCAACCTGGTAAGCAAAACCCGGGGCGACCGTGTTATCTGGGGTATCGTGGTCATTCTTACATTGATAAGCCTGCTGGTTGTATACAGCAGTACCGGTTCATTGGCATATCGCTTAAGCAAAAGCACCGAAAGTTATCTCTTCAAACAGTGTGCATTTATAATACTCGGGCTCTTTATCATTTATTTTGCTCACCGCATCAATTATACGATTTACTCGAGGGTTGCTTTGATCTTATTCCTGGTCTCAATACCTCTTCTGTTGTATACATTGATGTTTGGAGTGGAGTTGAATGCAGGCAGCCGCTGGATAAAACTGCCTGTTATTAATATGACCTTCCAGACTTCTGATATGGCAAAACTTGCCTTGTTCATGTACCTGAGCAGGCAATTGAGCCGGAAACAAAATGTCATCAAGGATTTCCGGAAAGGATTTTTGCCCATCATTACACCGGTTGCGGTCATTTGTTTGCTGATCGCACCGGCAAACCTGTCAACAGCATTACTGATCGGGTGTACCAGCATTATGCTCATGTTCATTGGAAGAGTAAGGACAAAACATCTATTGATGACGATTGGGGTTGCATTGATACCGGTGCTTATCTTATTCGCCATTGCAGTTGGCACATATAATAAAAAGGAACAAAAGGCCGGCGAACTTCCGTCGGTGCTTTCTGTTGGCCGCATACCAACATGGATCGGGCGTGTTCAAACATTCATATACAGCAAGAAGGAAGATGTGAATGAAAAGCAGTACCAGATCAACCAGGCCAAGATCGCCATCGCATCGGGGGGCTGGAAGGGGCTTGGCCCGGGCAACAGCAGGGCAAGGAATTTCCTGCCACATTCTTACAGCGATTTTATTTATGCCATCATCCTGGAAGAATACGGTTTGCTTGGAGGAGTATTCATTGTGTTTATTTACCTGTTATTCCTGTATCGATGCATCCGGTTGTATCGCAAGTGCCCCTATGCATTCGGCGCTTTCCTGGCACTGGCGCTGAGTTTTATGCTGGTGATACAGGCCATAGCAAATATGGGAGTGAACGTAAACATTTTTCCGAATACGGGGGTTACACTGCCGCTGATAAGTATGGGAGGAAGTAGTTTCTTATTCACCTGCTTATCCATCGGCATCATATTAAGTGTGGCAAGAAACGTGGAGCAACTGGAAGGGGAGAAAGAGGTTGTTGGTCAGTAGTCATTTTTAGATCACAATGATTCGGGCATGAAATGACCAATGACTCAATGACAAAAGATCAATGACAAACAGGATCATCATAGCAGGAGGCGGAACAGGCGGACATATTTTTCCGGCAATTGCAATTGCGAATGCCATTTTAAAGCGGGAGCCCAACACAGAAATTCTGTTTGTGGGGGCCAAAGGAAAAATGGAAATGGAAAAAGTACCGCAGGCAGGATTTAAAATAGAAGGATTGGATATAGCGGGATTCAACAGGAGTTCTTTGATAAAAAATATTGGCTTGCCGCTGAAACTGGTGAAAAGTTTTATGCAGGTGAAACGGATATTTAAAAAATTTCAGCCAACAGCCGTTATTGGCGTTGGTGGTTATTCCAGTTTCCCGGTACTGCGTTTTGCCCAGTCGAAAGGGATTGCCTCATTCATACATGAAAGCAATTCGTTTGCAGGGAAGGCCAATATCATGCTGGGCAAAAAGGCAACAAAGATCTTTGTGGCAAGTGATGGCATGGGGAAATTCTTTCCGGCAGGCAAGATACTTGTCACGGGTAACCCGGTCCGGTCGGTTATTTCGCAAAATAATCCGGGCAGGGAAGAAGGAATAAAATTCTTTGGATTAGACCCTGCGAAGAAAACAGTTCTTTCTCTCGGCGGCAGCCTGGGTGCAAAGAGTATCAATGAAGCGCTTGATAAGGACCTGGAAACGTTTGAACAAAATAACCTTCAGCTTATCTGGCAAACGGGTAAGCCGTATGCAGCAAGAGGAAAGGAAAGATCGGCAGGAAAAAACAATGTTTGGGTGGGTGATTTTATCAGCAGGATGGAATATGCCTACGCAGCGGCCGACATGGTGATAAGCCGGAGTGGGGCGATGGCCATTGCTGAACTCTGTGTGATGAAGAAGGCGGTGATCTTTGTTCCGTTCCCGTACGCAGCAGAAGGCCACCAGACCGTGAATGCACAAAGTTTAGTTAATAAAAATGCCGGCATAATGATAAAAGACAGCGAGGCGTTTGAACGGTTGGTTCCGGCGGTTATGGACCTGTCAAAAAATGAAAGTAAACAACAGGAATTGATCGGTAACATCAGCAAACTGGGTATCACCAATGCCGATGAGATCATTGCAAAAGAAATACTGGCAAGCATATAATGAAAGATATAAAGGACATAAAGCGGATATATTTTTTAGGGATAGGCGGTATCGGGATGAGTGCACTGGCCAGGTATTTTAATTCGAAAGGAGTTGTGGTAAGCGGGTACGATAAGACCGAAACTGTATTGACAAAGGAATTGGTGAAAGAAGGAGTCGGCGTTCACTTTGAAGATAATATTCAGTTCATTGACAGGGAAGCAGACCTGGTGGTATATACACCGGCCATTCCAAAAGATCATACAGAGTTGAATTATTTCTTACAGAATAAATACTCGGTGGTAAAACGAAGCGATGTGCTGGGGATCATTACAAACAGTTCTTTTAATATCTGCATAGCCGGTACGCATGGCAAAACAACCACCAGTACCATGGTTGCACATATTCTCAGGCACAGTGGTTATGGATGTAATGCATTTTTGGGCGGGATTGCAGTTAACTACAATTCTAATTTTTGGTCCAGTGAAAAAAATGTTTGTGTGGTGGAGGCCGATGAGTATGACCGTAGTTTTTTGAAATTAAGTCCGGATGTGGCGATCATTACAGCAATGGACCCGGACCATCTGGATATTTACGGAACGGCAGAAAATGTAGAACAGGCATTTATAGATTTTTCAGCAAGAATAAAGAGTGATGGCTTGTTGCTTAGTAAATACGGTTTAAAAAGAGGAAACGAGTTGAAAGGGACGAATCACCTGACCTATCATTTAAACGATGAAAAGGCCGATGTATATGCTGCGGATGTAAGAACAAACAATGGAAGCTATCAATTCAATATTGTAACAAAGAACTGGCAATTGAATGATGTGGTATTGAATATGGGGGGGATGCATAATATAGAAAATATGGCTGCAGCAATTGCGGTGGCGCACAGGTTAAAGATTGATGATGAAAAGATAAAGGCAGCAGTAAGTTCTTTTAAAGGGGTGAAACGAAGGTTTGAGTACATAATTAAAAATGAAGACCAGGTCTTCATCGATGATTATGCACACCACCCGGATGAGCTGAGGGCTTTGATAACCGGCGCAAAGAAAATGTTCAGTGGAATGAAATGCAATGTTATTTTCCAGCCGCATTTATTTTCACGGACAAGGGATTTTGCTGATGGCTTTGCCGGGGCCCTGAACCTGGCCGATGAAGTTTACCTGTTGCCGGTATACCCGGCGAGAGAACTGCCGATTGAAGGCGTAACAAGTGAAATGATCGCAGAAAGAATGGAAAAAACAAAGGCGGCTTGTGTAACCAAAGAAGAATTAATGAAGATACTGGATGACAGAAAAGTATATGGCGATGAACTGAAATTATTAATTACGGCAGGCGCCGGGGATATTGACACACTGGTTGAACCGATAAAAAGAATATTGACAAGGTAAGTATTGGAAAATAAAAAACGATACAGTATTAAAAAGATTTTAGCGGCCACCGCATGGATATTGCTTGGCTGCACTTCGGTGGTGTTGCTGGTGGCAGCCATACGCAAAAAGGATTCGGAACATTGCAAGGCGATTGAGATAAACATTACCGGTGCTGATAATAATCTTTTTGTAGATGAGGCAGACATTATGAATTCTATAAAAGCCATTGAACAGGGCAACCCGGTCGGAAAATCCATCGGTTCTTTCAACCTGGAAAAAATGGAGGCCGGACTCAAAAAAAATATCTGGGTGAAAGGAGCTGAGTTGTTCTTTGATAATAATGAAGTGCTCCGGGTCAAGGTACAGGAGAGAGAACCCATCGCAAGAATTTTCACCGCAGGGGGCAATACATTTTATATTGACCAGGAACTGACGATGCTGCCGCTGAGCGAAAAATTTTCAGCCCGGTTACCGGTGTTCACCAATTTTCCGTCAGATACCAAAGTGCTTTCAAAGCCCGACAGCATTTTATTGAACGACATAAAAGAGGTGAGCCTGGCCATTCAAAAAGATTCGTTCTGTATGGCATTGATCGACCAGGTGGATATTACAGCCCGCCGGGAGTTTGAAATGATACCGAAGATCGGCAACCAGCTCATCATTTTTGGCAATGGCAGCGATGTAGAAGAGAAATTCAGCAAACTTAAGCTGTTTTACAAAGAAGTGATGGCAAAAGCGGGGTGGAGTAATTACAGTGTGATCAATGTGCAGTACAGGAACCAGGTGGTAGCGAAGAAGAGAGGAGCAGAAGATGTAGCAGCAGATGCACAGCGGGCACTGCAGATCATGCAGCTGATCGCAGAGAATGCAAAACAACAGGCGAATGATTCTTTACAGATTATACAGCAGGATAATGAACACAATACTGCCGACAGCAGTATGATTCAGCAATCCATAGAGCGGGAAGAGTCTGCACAACCATCCAATACTTTTGAAAAACCGAAACCACAAGATGAGCCGGCAAAGCCGCCTGTTGCAAACACAGGTGCTGTATCTACAGCAAGAACCCCGGTAAAACAAAATGCAAAACCCGGCCCTAAACCAGCAACGGACAAGCCGATTAAACAACAACCAAAAGCAGTGATGCAAAAAACAAATGAATACTAATAATAGTACATAGCATATAGTTCATGGTTAATGGTTGATAGATCATAGCAGAGCCATCAGCCACGTAGAGTTTACCATGAACAATCACCTATGAACCATCAACAACACACACAAACACAAAACATACAATTATGAATCAGGAAAACCCCATCATCGTAGGTCTGGATATAGGCACCACCAAGATCGCCGCCATTGCCGGACGTAAAAATGAATACGGCAAGCTGGAGATACTTGGCTTTGGCCGTGCCAACAGTAATGGTGTTCAGCACGGTATGGTGCTGAACATTGATCAAACCATAAAAGCCATTGAGATGGCGCTTAAAAACTGTTACGACTCTAATCCCAACCTGGAGATCGGGGAAGTATATGTAGGCATAGCCGGGCACCATATAAAAAGCCTGCAGACAAGGGGCGATATCGTACGCCAGTCGATAGAAGAAGAGATCAGGCAGGAAGAGATCGACCGGCTGATCGCGGATCAATACCGTACTTATATACCTGCCGGCGACCAGATCATTGATGTGATCCCGCAGGAATTCACAGTGGATAATTTTCAGAACATACCAAATCCTATTGGATACAGCGGCGTAAAAGTGGGAGCCAATTTTCACATCATAACCGGTGATAAGAATGCGATACGGAATATAAACCGCAGTGTTGAAAAAGCAGGACTGAGAACAAAAGACCTTGTACTGCAGCCATTGGCATCTGCGGCAGCCGTTATGTGCGACCAGGACCTGGAAGCCGGTGTTGCCATCGTGGACATTGGTGGCGGAACAACCGACCTGGCTGTTTTTTATGAAGGCATTTTAAAACATACAGCGGTGATACCTTTTGGTGGAGAGAATATCACCAATGATATTAAAACAGGCCTGGGTGTTTTAAAAACACAGGCCGAGCAAATGAAGATACAGTTTGGCAGTGCATTGAGCGATGAGGCAAAATCAAATGCCTTTATCACCATACCCGGTTTGCGTGGCATGCCTGCAAAGGAAATATCGGTGAAGAACCTGGCTGGTATCATCCAGGCACGCATGAGTGAGATCATGGATTTTGTTACCTATCATTTAAAGCAGGTGGGGCTGGATACCCGTTTGCTGAATGGCGGTGTGATACTGACCGGCGGTGGTTCTCAACTGAAACATTTGATACAGTTAACGGAATACGTTACGGGCCTCAATGCAAGGATCGGTTATCCCAACGAACACCTGGCTGGCGGGCATATTGACGAACTGGCCAAGCCCATGTACAGTACCTGCATTGGTTTGATATTAAAAGGATACAATGATTTTGAAAATAAGAACAAACAGTTTGAAGAGCAGTTTAAGAAAATCGAAGTACCAGGCTCATTGCAGCAGCAACCGGTTGATGAAACACTGGATGTAGAAACCACGAACGGTTCTGTAAAAGTTAAGCAACGCAAATCGTTGAAAACTTTCATGGATGGTTTTAAGAACGGGCTGATTGATCTTTTTAAAGAAGAGGAAGATGCGAAACTGTAAAGACCTCACCCCAACCCCTCTCCTTTAGGAGAGGGAACTGGAAGAATGGAGTAAAATATATTAAGCTCAATTAGAAATTTAAGACTGCGAATTTATTGACGAGTAACGACTAATGAAGATGTGGAAGATATGATGTCAGGATATATTTGAAGCACCGCTCCTTCTCCTTAAGGAAAAGGAGGTGGAGGATGAGGTAAGAAAGCTGAATGACGAAATAAAAGTACAAGAGAGTGACACAACGATGATGACCAAAGTATCAAAAGCAGGTGAGTAAAGAAAAAATAAAAATATTAGCACTAACCCCCATTAACTCATAACGGCCCCGTTGTAAAATGCGGCGTTATTTAAACAAACAAATATGATACATTTTGATTTGCCTAAAGAACAATCCTCCATCATCAAGGTGATTGGTGTTGGCGGCGGCGGAAGCAATGCGGTGAACCACATGTTTTCGCAACAGATTGAAGGCGTAAATTTTATAATCTGCAATACAGATGCCCAGGCCATCGCACTGAGTAAAGTGCCCAATAAGATACAACTGGGGCCACATCTTACGCAGGGCCTTGGTGCCGGTGCCAATCCTGCCATTGGCAGGCAGGCAACAGAAGAAAGCCTGGAAGAGATAAAACGAATTTTGGAAGTGAATACCAAGATGGCTTTTATCACCGCCGGCATGGGCGGTGGTACGGGTACGGGCGGCGCTCCCATCCTGGCAAAGATCTGTAAGGACCTGGGCATACTGACAGTGGGCATTGTTACCACACCTTTTGCTTATGAAGGAAAGAAACGGATCGCCCAGGCAGAAGAAGGTGTGATGCTGCTGAAGAACCATGTAGATACATTATTGGTGATAAGCAATGATAAACTGCGCCACCAGTTTGGTAATTTAAAAATGAAGGAGGCGTTTGCAAAAGCAGATAATGTGCTGGCTACTGCAGCAAAATGTATCACCGATGTGATCAACAGTACCGGGCAGATCAACGTTGACTTTGCCGATGTGTGTACGGTAATGAGCAATGGTGGGGTGGCCATATTGGGAAGCGCTGCTGCCGGTGGAGAAAACCGGGCACAGGCTGCCATTGAGCAGGCCATCAATTCACCGCTGCTGAATGATAACGATATCCGGGGTGCCAAATGGATACTGATCAATATCAATTCTGCCGAAGGCGAACATGAATTTACCATGGATGAAGTGGAAGTGATACAGAATTATTTGCTGAGCCAGGCCGGGGAAGACACAGATGTGATACTGGGTATGGGTTATGACAGCAGCCTGGGAGACCAGATCGGCATTACCCTGATCGCAACAGGCTTTGAACATAAAGATCCGTTTGAGAAAAAACCGGAAGTTAAAAAAGAAGAAAAGAATGATGAGAAGATAGTAATGACACTGGAAATGCCGGCTAAAGGAAATGCAGCGCCTGCAGAAAAAATGGTTCCGGTGTTAGAGCAGCCTGCTTTTCTTTTTGATGAAAAAGAGGAAGAAAAGGCCATAGCCGAGATCACAGAATTACCGGCACTGAAGGATGAATCAACGGATATGATGCCTACTTTACAGGAAAGGCATGAAGAAATGCCGGACGTGGAACTACCAGGTAAAACTACTGTGGACAAAATGGATATAGCTCCGGAGTTTTTTGAAATATCTTCGTCATCCGATCAGATTCCAGTAATAGAATTTGACATTCCACAAAGTCCTCCACCCGCTGAAAAACCAGCAGAATTAAAAAAACAGAAGAACACTTCCGTAGTTAATAAAGATGCTAGCAACAATCCTCCCTCGTCAGGAGGATATTTGGCTAAACCTGCACAGATCTATGTGGAGGAGAAGCCGAAACCAGAATCCAATCCGTCTGAGGAGCTACTACCGGTGCAAACGAGAGAACAGGAAGACGAACCTGTGATTGAAATGCAGCTGGTGGTTAAATCCCATCAAGCGGCGGAGGAGGAGCAACATGTACAACAAACTCAGCCCATCATGATGTCTGATGTTGAGGAGCCTGCCATGCAGGACGAAGCAGAAGACCTTAGGCGCAGGGCCATGGA
>Ga0209023_10001158_pt1 | contig 36283 bp, 32 predicted proteins | sample LakOneMetagenome_FD_187468 | JGI IMG/M metagenome (GOLD analysis project Ga0209023, IMG submission 187468) | Freshwater and sediment microbial communities from Lake Erie, Canada (SPAdes) (version 2) | ecosystem: Environmental > Aquatic > Freshwater > Lentic | place: Lake Erie, Canada...
AAACATGTGGTAGTACACTAGAATATCTAACACAAATTAACGAAAATAATAAAATTAATATACTATATGTTGACGACGAGTTAAACAACCTTGTATCTTTCAAGGCTGTATTCCGTATGAAATATAACATTTCAACAGCTATAAGTGGGGAAGAGGCAATAAACATATTACGCAGTAAGCAAATAAATATCATAATTACCGACCAGAGAATGCCGCAAATGACAGGCGTGGAATTCCTCGAATCTATTATCCCTGAATTTCCTGATCCGATAAGAATATTGCTTACCAGCTATGCCGATATGAATGCTGTAATAGATGCAATAAATAAGGGTAAAATATTCCATTACCTGACAAAGCCATGGAACGAGGAAGAGCTTGACATGACGATAGGCCGTGCCTTTGATGTGTATAAGCAAAAGATGGATGAACAGGAAATGGCCCAAAAGCTCAGTTTGTCGAATGAACAGCTGGAATTCTTACTTAGACAGAAATTACTTTCCTGATCATATAGCCCTATTTACCGGAAGACATAGCCAGGCCGCCCACATAATCTGCATTAGCCGCTAACTCTCTGGAGATATTGTCACGCCATCTGCTTTGCTGGGCGAAATTAGTACCATGAGTGGTTTCATCTTCATAAGCCTGCTGGCGGCTTTCATATTCATTCTTTAAGTCAAAATAAGTTCTTTCAAGTATCGCCCTCAGATCAGCTGTATTCATATCTATGCCTTGCATACGCTGCCTGAGCTTACGGGTATATATCTCGCACAGATCGAAATGACCTTGTTCATGTTCAAGTATCTCAGGAATCATTGCATCAGCCCTCACCCATGATTTATTAACATAGAACGTATTATACACTATGACAGATGGCTTGCTGTCTGGAGTAACACAAACGGTTCTAAAACCGATACCACAATGAGTTGCAGCAGCAGATTCTTCGGTTACCGCATTGACAGCCCCACGGAAATCGGACCAGGAAAGCGTATTGTGCTCCGCCCACTGAAATTCGGCCCCGGAAACAGCTGCCATGGTATGATTGTTATTACTGTTATTAGCAGCAGTAGTGGTCGCAACGTTCAGATTTGAGCCGTCTTTATTTTCTTTTGCACTAAGCGCACAGCATGACGTGAAGAGAGATAAACTAAGATACAAAGCATATACACCGGTTCTTTGCACACTATTCATTATGCAGTAATTAAGTATGAGATTATCAAATAATGATCTACACTAAAAGTACGCAACATTGTGTAACATTTTCCTCATTGTCATGAAAAAATTACAGAATATTTCCTTAACAAATCCGTGCCCGCAAAAGCACACCAGATAATGAATAAACTACATGAGCGAGGTATAGTTAATATACGAAATCGCATCATGCAATTATCGCAATTAGTTGCTACTTTTGACCGTTATTAATTCCTGAATGGTCAAATTAAGCGTTGTCATCATCACATTTAATGAGGAAAGCAATCTTGCACGATGCCTTGAGTCGGTAACGAATATTGCTGATGAAATCATTATCGTAGACAGTGCTTCCACCGACAACACTATAGCTGTAGCCCGGAAATTCGATGCAACCATTATCCAGCGGGTTTTCACAGGCTATGCAGACCAGAAAGATTTTGCTACCCGGCAGGCAAGTAACGACTGGATACTATCTCTTGATGCAGATGAAGCGGTAACACCGGCACTGGAAAAAAGTATACTTGCAGCGAAGATAGCACCTAAGTATAACGTATACCAGATGCCCCGGATTACGAACTATTGCGGCAGATGGATCAGACATTGCGGCTGGTACCCTGACAAACAAACACGCTTGTATAACAGAACAAAAGGCCGGTGGGCAAACAAACAAGTGCATGAACACTGGCAAATGAATGACAGCAACGAGCAAGTGGGGCTGCTGGATGGCGATCTGCTGCACTACAGCTTCCGGAGCATTAGCGAACACCTGAAGAAGATAGAAAAATACAGCGAGCTTGCGGCAAGAGAAGCAGTTACCAATGGAAAAACTGCAGGCATATTGAAAATATGGGGTTCGCCTAAATGGCACTTCTTTTCGGAGTATGTGATCAAGCTCGGTTTCATGGACGGATTTTATGGGTACATAATATGTAAGTTATCTGCACATGCAACATTTGTCAAATACACTAAGATCAGGCTATACAGCAAAGCAAAGTGAGTACATTTTTGCCTGCATTTTGAAATGAAAAATGTATTGGGCCGTCTTGCTATTGAGATAAATAGTACTAAATTTGCAGAAATTTTAAAATCACACAAACAATGAAAAAAATCGTTTTATCAGCCGCAGCTCTTCTTGTAATGGGTGCTGCAATCGCTCAAGATCACAAAGCAACTCCTGCTGCAACTTCTGCTAAAGAAACAAAGAAAACTACCACTAAGACTGCAATTAAAACAGATGCAGCAGGTGACACAAAAACTACTACATCAAAAGAAACCAAAATGGCAACTAAAGATGCAGCAGGACACAAAAGCAAGTCTGTTAAAAAGACTGAAACAACTACAGAAACTAAAGCAAAATAATTTTTGCCTAAACTCTGGAAAAGCCCTGCATCGCGGGGCTTTTTTATTGCGCCTTATTTGAAGATCAGCAGTAACGTTCCGCCGATTATCATAACAGCCCCTACCCCTTCCTGCCAGGAAAGCTTTTCGTGAAGAAAGACAACAGATATTATAATCGCCAATGCCACACTTAGTTTATCAATAGGTGCTACTTTCGACACTTCACCCAACTGCAAGGCGCGAAAATAAAACAACCACGAAAGCCCGGTAGCGCATCCCGATAAAACAAGAAATATCCAGTTCGTCTTCGTAAGCATGGGCGGCTGTTTTATTGATCCTTTCGCAATCACAATGCCCCATGCTATCAAAATAATGACCACTGTCCGAATAGCGGTAGCAAGACCTGAATCAACACCTTTAATACCTGCCTTTGCAAAGACAGCGACCAAAGCCGGAAATACTGCTGACAAAAGCGCATATAACCACCACATAAGAGTACGTTTTACACAAATCTCCCGAATGAATACAGTAAATTAAATTAGCAAGACCTCTGACGCAATCCGAATTTTTAAAATTAACTATTGGTTTATTTTTAATAATAATATTGTCAAACCACTAGCATTCGTGAAAAAATGTCATCAAACAGGGATAAATAATCTTAATTTTTTCAAAAAAAAGCACTATTTTTAAAAAAATATTATAATTACTCAATCGAAAAATATCTTATGAAACGAACTTTCATTCTTATGAGTGCTTTTGTTCTACTGGCAAGCGTTACTAAATCCAGTGCGCAAACAGCATCAACACAAAGCACTTTTAATGCTACAGGAGGAACAGCCCAACTGGCTGATGGCGCTGAATACGATTGGTCTATAGGGGAAGTAGCGCTCGTAAGTACCTTTTACGGATCAAAGATCATTGTTACGCAGGGATTGCTGCAGAACGAGCGATCTACTCCGCAGAAAGCAAGTAATACAGAACTCACGAACCACCTGCAGGTTTTTCCAAACCCTGCCAGTTCCATGGTAAACCTGCAGTATACTTCTTCAACAGCAGGGATGCTCAGCTACAGGCTTATGGACATGACCGGTAAGGTATTAATGAACCGCAGTTCTGAAATAACACAAGGGACTGTGACCGACCAACTGAACGTAAGCAATCTTGCAAATGCCACTTATATGCTGGAAGTCACTTTCAGGAGCGGCGATAGCGAAGCTGCTGCCGCATCATATAAAATCGAAAAACTCAATTAACATCCAACTACAAAAAATAAAAAACTAAATAACTGTTATGAAAAAAACGCTCCTCACATTTGCCGCTTTTGCTGCTCTGAGTATTTCGGCACTGGCACAGGCCCCGAAGGGCTTTAATTACCAGGGTGTTGCAAGAAACACATCCGGTATACCGCTCGCTAATACACCTATCAGCCTGCGTCTTACAGTTCACGAAGGCACGGCAACGGGCACCGTAATGTACCAGGAATCACACACCGTGACCACTAATACATTTGGCCTGTACAATGTTGTAGTTGGAACAGGAACATTACTTTCAGGCGTATTCAACGTGAATACCTGGGGCTCTAACGCGATGTTCATGCAGGTAGAAGTAGACCCGACGGCAACAGGCACAAGCTATACAAGCCTCGGTTCTTCTCAGCTGATGAGCGTACCATACGCATTGTTTGCAGCTAATGGCCCAACAGGTGTTGCCGGTCCTGCCGGTCCTGCTGGTCCTGCCGGCCCTAACGGCCCTGCTGGCCCCGCCGGCCCTGCTGGTCCTGCCGGCCCTATGGGGCCTGGCTCTGTAACATCTGTTACAGCGGGAGCAGGTTTAACGCCAACTACGATAACAACCTCCGGTACTATATCAATGCCAAATGTGGGCACTCCTGGTACTTACGGCTCTTCAATAGATATCCCTGTTATCACAACTGACGCACAGGGAAGAGTTACGAGTATAATGACGGCACCTGTACCTGGCGGTGACCAATGGGGCCTACAGACCGCAGTTACCGACCCTACACTGGCAGGAAACGGCACCGTAGCTTCACCATTGTCAATAGCCCAGCAGGGAGCTGCAACAGGAGAAGTACTGAAATGGACCGGTACTACATGGGCTCCTGGAGCTGTAGCCGGAACCGGCACAGTTGTTAACGTTGCAACTGCTGCGGGCCAGCTTACAGGTGGACCGATAACGTCTTCAGGAACAATAGGCCTTGCTAACTCAGGCGCAGTTGCAGGTACGTATGGTTCTGCTTCGCAAGTACCGGTAGTTCAGGTAGATATATTCGGAAGGGTGACTTCTATCTCTACTGCACCTGCGGCGATGACCTCAACAGGCACTGCGAATTATATCCCTATGTTCACATCACCAAGTGCGATAGGCAACTCAAAAATGTACCAGCTTCCGGTTAGCGGCATGGTTGGCGTTGGAACGATTACCCCTAAAGCAAGCTTCCATGTAAATACATCGGACTCAATGGCAGGATGGTTCCAGTCGAACATTGCTACGCCAGCATGGAATCACGCTATCGTTCAAACAGAATATACCGGAGCATCGGACGGCGTTGTTGCAACAAGAACTAATGCGTTTAACAGCTCATTGAATAATGCGACTACAGGTCTTGAATCATACGGTACCAGGTATGGTGTGTTTACACAGGCTATCACTTCAAAAGTTGGCGCAAACGTAAAAGGCATGGAAGCTGATGGTTTCGCTGACGGAGCCTTCTCTATGGGTGTTGGCGCTTACGGTAACGCAAACGTAGGTATACCAACAACTACTTATGGTATTTATGCTCAGGGAACTGGCGGTATCACTAACTGGGCTGGTTGGTTCCAGGGTGATATCAATATTACGGGAGCAATGAACGCCGTTACTAAATCATTCAGGATCGACCATCCGCTGGACCCTGCTAACAAATACCTGTACCATTCATGCGTAGAATCTAATGAAATGATGGACATCTATAGCGGAAATGCAACGACGGATGCAAGCGGAACTGCTACAGTAACTCTACCTTCTTACTTCCAGGCATTGAATATAGACTACCGTTATCAGCTTACTGTAATGGGCACTTTCGCACAAGCGATCGTTTCTAAAGAAGTTGCCGGAAACCAATTCGAGATCAAGACAAGCGTTCCTAATGTAAAAGTTAGCTGGCAGGTAACAGGCGTTAGAAATGATCCATCGGCTAAAACTCACCAGATAGTTGCTGAGGTTAACAAAGAGGCTGCGAATAAGGGTAAATACGTAGATGCTAAGGCATATGGCAAACCAGAAGAACAGCAGATAGGCAATGACGCTGCTTTCCACGGCACTAAACCAACGCCTACAACAGCGAGTGGCCAGAAATAATAACAATACATCAAAGTATTAAAAAATGCTCCCGGAATATCCGTGAGCATTTTTCATTATAAGAATAACTTAATTTCTATTAACCATTGATCTCGCCAACCATATCCTTAGGATCAACCCATGCATCAAATTCTTCTGCAGTTACATAACCCAGGTCTATAGCGGTCTGTTTCAAAGTCTTGCCTTGTTTGTGAGCAGTCTGGGCTATTTCAGCTGCTTTATAATAACCGATCTTAGTATTGAGTGATGTTACCAGCATGAGCGAGTTATTTACATGCTCTTTAATATTCGCTTCAATCGGCGCTAAACCCTCTGCACATTTATCATTGAATGACACACAACCCTCGCCTATCAGGCGAGCGCTATGAAGGAAATTGAAGATCATGACAGGCTTAAATACATTCAGCTCGAAATGCCCCATAGAACCACCAATGCTTATTGCCACATCATTACCCATTACCTGAGCTGCGATCATTGTCAGCGCTTCGCACTGTGTAGGGTTTACTTTACCCGGCATGATAGAAGAACCCGGCTCGTTGTCAGGTATATGCAATTCACCTATACCTGAGCGTGGTCCTGAACTCAGCATACGGATGTCGTTAGCTATTTTCATCAAGCTCACAGCAACTGTCTTCAGCGCACCATGCGCTTCAACAATGGCATCATGTGCTGCAAGGCTTTCAAATTTATTTTCGGCCGTTACAAAAGGCAGACCGGTAAGCTTTGCAATATTCTCCGCTACTTTTACTGCATAACCTTTTGGGGTATTAATACCTGTACCTACTGCAGTACCGCCCAATGCCAGCTCGCTGAGATGTGCAAGTGTATTATTGATAGCACGTAGGCCGTGATCAAGCTGAGACACATAACCGCTTATTTCCTGGCCAAGTGTAAGCGGCGTTGCATCCATAAAATGGGTACGGCCTATCTTCACTACATGCATATATTCTTTGGACTTTGCAGCCAGTGTATCACGCAATTTCTTTATACCCGGAATAGTTACATCTACCAGCATCTTGTATGCCGATATGTGCATTGCCGTAGGGAAAGTATCATTAGAAGACTGTGACTTATTCACATCATCATTCGGATGAATGAATTTATCCTTATCCGTAAGCTGGCCACCATGCAATACATGTGCACGATAAGCAACCACCTCATTTACATTCATATTAGACTGTGTACCTGAACCCGTCTGCCATACAACTAATGGAAATTCATTATCGAGCTTTCCCTCCAGTATCTCATCGCATACCTGTCCAATTGCATCCGATTTTTCCTGCGGTAAAACACCCAGCTGGCAGTTAGTAATAGCTGCCGCTTTTTTCAGATAAGCAAACGCACGGATGATCTCTATCGGCATCCGGTTGATGTCCTGTGCTATTTTAAAATTCTCAATGGAGCGCTGTGTCTGTGCACCATAGTATGCAGTTACGGGCACTTTTACCTCGCCCATTGTGTCCTTCTCTATACGAAAGTCCATAATTATTTAAGATTAGTTTTATCCGGGTGCAAAGGTAAGCGTTGCTCAGGAAGATTAAAATGGATTTTTCGCAAAGCCGCTCATTTCAAAAGTTGCTCCACATCAAAAGCGAAAAGCTACACCCAACATGACAGGGATATACAATACAGCACAGGTATTAGTGGCTACATTAGCGTAGCGAATAGTAGATAAGCTATATGTAGGAGTTAACAACCCATAAGCGTACACATGCTTTGTCAGTTCACGCTTGTAACCGGCGCGTAAACCGTAAGACATGGATTTGTCAACAGTCGTAGCCAGTGAGTCGATGGACCCATCTTTAAAATAGGCACCACCTGTAGGGATGTTTCCGTATTCCATATAATTTACATGTACACCTATAAATGCAATATTCTTCTTATCGTCGTCCTGTAACACTACAATATCAGCGAAAGCGCCAATTGATGAAACATTCGACAATGTAACCTTTGACATATTAGAATACTGAACGCCAAAGTCGATAAATTTTAGCTTCACTATCGCAGCACTAACATTATAACCCATTGTGGTTCCATTTTTCAGGCCGGCGGATATTTTATACGGAGCAACGCCATAAACGGCAGAGATATCAACAAATTGAGCAAAAGAACAGATTGGGAATAATAACAATAATAATACAAATATTTTTTTCATGTGAAATTTTGCGTAAATGTAATTAAACTAATTACAGCGCAAAAGACATTAAGCACCATCTAACAATAAAAGCTAATGATAGGTTAATGTACTAATTCATGGATACATCGAGAAAATAGAAACCTGTATCCCACATACTGTCTTCGTTGGGTGACTTATATGTTTTATGAACTATCGCTCCGGTCACAATCTGTATAGAAGAACTGAAGAAGGGTGCATTATAAACGAATGAATGGAACTCGCCATTTTCGCCGCAAGGGTCAACATTTGTAGGAAGGCTAGTGAGCAAGTCGATATTGATCTTTCTGCCTAAAAATTCCTTACCCAGGTATTGCTCATTGACGCAGACAATTATTGCCTCTACACCGGCTTGCTCAACGTCAGCCACCAGTTGCCGGGTATCTCTCTTCCACAAAGGGAATAAAGCCGACATACCTGCCTGCGCCAATTGCTGTTCACGGTACACTTTCAGGTCTTCAAGAAAAATATCACCATATGCAGCAATTTCTACCCCCTCCTCTTTGAGCCCTGTCATTGTTTGCAGCATTGCAGCTTTGTAAATGCTGTCATCAGGGCTTGCAGGCAACTTTACTTTTATTAACGGCAACTTCATTCTTTCCGCCTGCGCATCCAGCAACTGCTCCTTAATGCCATGCATGAATACCCGTTCATGTTCCGCGCTGAGCGTGGTGAGCAGGTGTGTTACTTCATATTCCTTGTGCATCAAAAGAGCAGCATATGCCAATGCTGCATCCTTGCCAGAGCTCCAGTTCATGACCACCTTTGCCTTATTCATTGCCATCAAAAAATATGTTTCCGCAAATCAATGTAATTTGTGCCATACAAACTAATTTCACGCCATGCCTCATGCAATAATAACCGGAGCCACACAGGGAATAGGAAAAGCGATAGCCGAAAAATTGCTAGCCAACGGATTTTCGATAGCAGTATGTTCACGAAACAGCGATAAGTTAGATGTGGTAGCAGCTGAATGGAATGAAAAATATCCGAAGGCATCAGTGATCACTTATAGCGCTGACCTGGGCAACAAACACGAGGTAGCAGCATTTGCAGCCCTGGTTTTATCCCGATTTACGGAAATAGACTTGCTGGTAAATAACGCGGGCAACTACCTGCCCGGAACAATAGCCGATGAACCTGAAGGACTGCTGGAATCTATGATAGGCATTAACCTGTACAGCGCCTACCACCTGACCCGGAAAATACTGCCGGCAATGAAAGACCAGCAAAGCGGTCACATCTTTAACCTGTGCTCCATAGCAAGCCTTAAGGCCTATCCTAATGGAGGGTCGTATAGCATATCAAAATATGCATTGTTGGGTTTTTCGGATAATTTACGTGAAGAGCTGAAGGCCCATAGCATAAAAGTAACGGCCATTTGCCCCGGCGCCACCTATACCCCATCATGGGAAGGTAGCGGCGTAGCGCAGGAGCGCATCATGGAGGCTGCAGATATAGCCGAAATGCTATGGACCGCGTACAAATTATCTCCTGCTGCGAACGTGGAAAACATCATCCTCAGGCCTGTTAAAGGGGACTTATAATTTTTCTTTTTAACGTAGCTTTAACCCTCGTCATAGCACTACATCTGCGTTTCAAAGTAAATTTGTGCATACCCAAATGAAAGGCATTAAAGATATGTGGCGTTGTAGCATTGTATCCCTGATAGTAATGGGGAGCTGTTGCCATGCATGGGCACAGAACGTAGTATTTTCAGCAACACTTAGTGCACCGCGGATAGGCGTTAAAGACAGGGTCCAGGTTCAGTATACCGTAAAAGATGCCCAAAACCTGCAAAGTATTGCTCCATCGTTCGGGCAGGATTTCGTGGTGGCCGGCGGCCCCTACCAATCACAGGGATCAAGCACTACTATAAGTAATGGTCACGCTGTAAGTTCCCAGAGCATTACACTTACATACATACTGCAACCAAGGCACGAAGGTACCTTTACCCTACCCCCGGCCGTAGCAAAAGATGCTGCAGGACATACCTACCAATCGAATGCCGTACAAATACAGGTGGTGCCTGGCTCACTGGAGCAACGGCGCCAGCCCAGCCGCGATCCGTTTGGCGATGATGATGATCCATTTGCAATGATGCAGCGTTTTCAGCAGTTGCAGCAACAACAATTGCAGCAGATGCAGCAATTACAGCAACAACGCCGTGGCGCAGCGCCACAGCAGGCCCAGCCGCAACAACCACAGCAAACACCGCAGGAAGCAGCCGCAGCAGATGATAAAGAAATAAAGAAAGACCTATTCATAAGAGTAACTGTAGATAAAAACAAGGTGCATGTAGGGGAACAGATCACTACAAGCTACAAGCTCTACTCCCGCCTGCCGATGCAGATCAACATCTCCAAGCTGCCTACCCTGAATGGCTTCTGGACACAGGATTTTGATATACCACGGCAGGCAAAACCAACGGAAGAAGTACTGGATGGCAAGAAATACCAGGTATTCCTGCTCAAAAAATCGGCACTCTTCCCTCAACAAGCAGGCACACTGGAACTGGACCCTGCTGAGGCGAAAGGTGTAGCCCGTATAGTACAGCAGGTACGCCGCAAAGCATCAGATATATTCGGAGGTACGCTGATGATGAATGATCCTTTCTTCAACAACTCTTTTTTCAACACTCAATCATATAAAGATGTAGAGGTGCACCTGAAGAGTGACCCGATAAAAATAGTAGTAACCTCGCTACCTGAAAAAGACAAGCCCGCAAGTTATGGCGGCGCAGTAGGCAACTTTACCATTTCGAACAAAATAGATAAGCTGGAACTGACAACAGATGAAGTGGCTACGCTTACGTTAAATATAATGGGAAGCGGCAACTTGAAACTGATAGAAGCGCCAAAACTGGAACTACCTAACGGACTGGAAACTTTTGACCCAACAGTAAAGGATACCATCACCGGGCGCAGTACCACCATAAGCGGCAGCAAAATAATTACCTATGCTATAACACCGCACACTCCCGGAGACTATGAGATACCTGCTATTGCATTCTCTTACTTTAATGCGCAGACAGGAAGCTATGTAACAGAACATACACAGCCTATAAAGCTGCACGTAAAAGCAGGAACACGTTATAAACCAACAGCAACATCTGGCAGCAACCTAGCAATAAAAGACATTCATGATATTGCAAAACAACCTTTGAATCCACTTACACTTAACAGCAAGCCTTTACTATTCACTGGCACCTACTGGTCTATGTTTGCTTTGCCATTACTTGCATTTTTCGGACTTATAGTATGGAAACGCAAGGAAGAGGAGGAAGCAAAAGACACCATTTCCTCGAGGCGTAAACGTGCCAATAAAGTTGCCCTGCAGCGCCTGGTAAGCGCAAAGACATTCATGCAGGCAGGCAAAAAGAATGCATTTTATGAAGAGATATCGAAAGCTATTTGGCTGTACCTGAGTGATAAACTGAACATACCACTTTCAGCTCTGTCGCGCGATACGGCAGCAGAAGCTATGAATGCAAGAAAAGTACCCGCATCCCTGCAGAAGAATATTGAAGATGTGATATGGGAATGTGAAACAGCGCTTTATGCATCAGGTGGCTCAAAACAAATGGAACAAACATACGAGGCTGCAATAAAAGTGATCAGTGACCTTGAAGATATTTTTAAATCATGAGAACATTTTTTTTAATACTGACTGTTATTTTCCTTGGCGCATTGCATAGCAGTGCTTCCGGAGATCATAATGAACAATGGAAAAAGGGAAATGTGCTTTATGAACAAAAACAATACGATAGTGCGGCTCATTACTTCGAAAAGATAGCGAGTCTGAAGCCGGAAAATGCGGAGATCTATTACAACCTTGGTAACACCTACTACCGACTGAACAATATAGGCATGGCTGTGCTCAACTACGAAAGAGCATTGCGAATAAACCCGGAATACAAAGAAGCAAAGGATAACCTACTACTAACGCAGAGCCGCATCAGTAACCATATTGCATACACAGGTGATATATTTTTTATCAACTGGTGGCAAGCCGCAACACGCCCTGACAAGGCCACAGCATGGGCTGTCGCTGCATTGATCTGCTTCGTACTGATGATGCTGTCACTTGGTGTCCGCTACTTTCAAAAAACAGGCAATAGGTTACCGGTTCAGTTGCCAGGCATACTTGGCTTTGTGTGCATCTGCCTACTTGTGTTTGCATTTGCGGCAGCAGAACATACCATGCAGCATGCAGGTGCGGTAGTAATGCAGCAGGATGCTCCACTGATGAATAATGAACTGAAGGGAAAACCGCTGGCACTCATACCTGAAGGAACAACAATAAAAGTTAACGAAGAGAAAGCAGAATGGGTGAATGTGAGTCTGCCGGACGGAAGAACAGGCTGGATGCAGCAGGGCGTTATCAGTAAGATTTAATAATATTCTTTACCTAATAGTTCATTTGCAGTATGGTATCATATTGGGTAAAGACACCCCAATGGCTCAAACGGCTCTTTCCGAAAGAGATGATATGGGATATGCCTGTGCATAATGAACCAACCGTATATCTCACCTTCGACGATGGCCCCCATCCTACAGCCACGCCATTCGTGCTGGAGCAACTGGCACAATACAATTCAACTGCAACATTCTTTTGTGTCGGCAACAATGTAGCCACCCATAATGATGTGTATCAGCAAATACTGGATAAAGGGCATACTACAGGGAATCACACCTTTGATCATGTGAACGGATGGCGCACCGACAATGCCATGTACCTGAAAAACATAATCAGGGCAAAAGGCTATATCAGCAGCAGGCTGTTTCGCCCACCTTATGGCCGCATACGGCTCTCACAGGCGCGAAAGCTGCACCGCAGCCATACAGACTGGCATATATATATGTGGGATATTCTCAGTGGTGATTTCGACCGCAACATTACACCTCAGCAATGCCTTGATAACGTACTGACACACATCACTCCAGGGTCCATTATTGTTTTTCACGACAGCGACAAAGCTTGGGACCGAATGAGCTTTGCCCTTCCTCGTGTGCTGGAATACTGCAAACAGCAAAACTGGAAAGTAAGAGCATTGCCGGCTTGAGGCAGAAAAAAACAGTAACGACCAAACAGGCCATTTCATTTAACTTTGCAGCCACAACCTGTGCAATAAATCACTTCTGAATTTCAACGTTTGACTTAACATGACATTTACAGATACGCATACCCATATATACGACGAACGACTTGTAGCTGATGCCGGGCAAATACAACGAGCAATAGATGCCGGTGTAACGAAGATGTATATGCCCAACTGTGACAGCGGCACTATAGATGGCATGCTGCAGCTGGCCGACCAATGGCCAGCACACTGTTTGCCTATGATGGGTCTGCACCCATGCTATGTAAAAGAGAACTATAAAGACGAACTGGCTATTGTAACCGACTGGCTGGCGAAAAGAAAGTTTCATGCTGTAGGCGAAATAGGGCTGGACTACTATTGGGATATGACATTCAAGGAGCAGCAGCATGCTGCCTTTGAAGCGCAGATAGACCTTGCATTGCAATATGATCTACCAATCGTTATACATAGCCGGGAGTCTACGCAAGACTGCATAGAAGTAGTTCGCAAAAAACAAAACGGAAAACTTAAAGGCATCTTCCATTGCTTTAGCGGTACGCTTGAAGAGGCAAAACAGATCGTTGACCTTGGTTTTCACCTCGGTATAGGAGGCGTAGTCACTTACAAGAAAAGTACATTGCCTGATGTCGTACGCGAAATACAACTGGAGCATATAGTACTGGAAACAGACGCACCCTACCTGGCGCCTGTACCCTACCGCGGCAAACGCAACGAAAGCAGCTATATACCCGTAGTTGCCGCTGTGATAGCCGAAGTGAAGAATGTTCCTATTGAAGAGGTAGCAGCTGTAACTACTGCCAATTCAGAAAAGATCTTTATTATTTGATCTAATTTATTACCTTTGCAGCCCTCAAAGGAGAGATGCTCGAGTGGTTTAAGAGGCACGCCTGGAAAGTGTGTGTACCTGTCAAAGGGTACCCAGGGTTCGAATCCCTGTTTCTCCGCAGAAAGGGACTTAGGCTCAAAAGAAGCACTAAGTCCCTTTTCATTTTAAACAAATCGCCATTTCCCCTACCGATCCGCCAGAAAGTCCAGCATTACTTTCGCTACTGTGTCCGCCTGTTCTTCCTGCGGGAAATGTCCGCTTGTTGCTAATTTTACTGTCGTTGAATTACTAAAACCGCTTTGAAACTTGTCAAGGTAATATGATTTGATAACAGTGTCTTTCATTCCCCAAATGAACAATGTTCGCTTGTTTGAAATTGCTTGCCGTTTGTTCCAAAGGAGTTCAAACCAGTCCTGGTCATTAAGCAGCGAATTGGCAAATGCTAATGCTCCGTTTCGTTGAGTCCTGTCAGAAAAGGGTTTCGTGTACTGTTTTAATAGTCGCTTTGAAATTTTGCTGTCGCCAAACGATCCAGGCAAAATAAACCGGGGCGAAAAGTTTAAGTACCGGTACAAGAAAGGCAATAATGAACTTTTCAAGATCTTACTCAACTTAATGAACTCAGGGTCCGTTTTACTGCTCCATAGCCAGGAGTTCAGAATAATCAAACGCTTTATCTTTTCAGGATACCGAATAGCAAAGTCTAGTCCTATCGCACCACCAAAATCGTGCACAACAAGAGTAATGTTGTCTAACTGCTTTTCAAGCACAAATTTTTCAAGCGTTTTGCTGTGATTTTGTGTTGAGTAATCGTAGTATTCAGGTTTGTCCGAAAGGCCAAAACCAATGTGATCAATCGCAACACATCTGTAATTTCTTTTCAATTTTTTAATTACGTTTCGGTAATCAAAACTCCAGGAAGGCGTTCCGTGAACGAACAAAACCGTTTCACCTTCTCCCTCATCGATGTAGTGTAATTTATGTCCTTCGACATCGAAATAGTTTGCTGTAAACGGATACTCTGATCTGTTAAGCCAATGATTTGCCATACTCCTGATTTATACGGCAAAGATTCTAAGAGTTTGGAAAACAAATGTTGGTATAAACCAACATCAGAACTTAACGGTGTTATACAGCTTACTAAAATTGGTCGGGGCAACACCCAAATAAGAAGCAATGTATTTGTGTGGTATAAGTTGTAACAAATGCGAACTGCGCTGGCAAAATGTTTTGTAACGCTCTTCAATTGTCATACTGTGCAATTCAATATGCCGATTGATCATGCCCGCCAATACCGCCTCCGTCATTCGTCTGAAAAGCCGTTCAATTTGCTGTGATCGGTCAAACAGCTTTTGAAGCTCTTCAAACGAAATATAGTCCATTTCGCTGTCGGTCAGGCAAGTCAGAAAGTACTTTGATGGAATTTGAAACGAAAATGATTCGGGAATTGCACAAAGGCTTGGCGGATAGGTAAAAGCAATAACGTGGGTTTTGTTGTCTGAGTCAAAGAAAGACATTTGAACACCGCTTTTTACAAAGTAAAGTTCTCGTTGTGTTTGTTCTGCAACGGTTATGAAGTCGCCCTTTTTAAATGTTTTTGTTTTCAGGTTTTTGGTCAGCAAGTTATAGTCAGCCATACCAATGTCCTGAAATTGCCTAAAGTATTCGAGTCGTTCCATTCTCTAATTTTACCGAGCATGAAGTTTAATTAAAAATACAAAAATTTCCTTTTCACCACCCTAAAATAAACGCCCTTGGCTCATTGAGAGTCAAGGGCGCTTTCATTAATACGAAACAACTAAGTTCAATTACTTCAGTTGCTCAGCCAGATTGTCGAGATATTGCGTCCATGCGCTGGAGCAACCTCCATAACATTCAATTTTAGGTACCAGGCCTATGTGGGTGAACGTGAGGAGCGTCTTATCCCCGTCCTTAGTTATTTCGAAAGAGATTTTTGTATTAAGCCATTCATCTGTCTTTTTCAAAAAGGTTAGATTGCTGTCCGTGACCACCCAAACGATCTTTTTATCAGGCTCCAGCTCAACTAATCTCTGCCTGGAGTAGTGCATTCCGCCACCCGCGCTAAAAGAGAACTCATCGCCGATGCGCTCACTGTCGCCTGTTATTTCTTCAGCATACAGGCCCGACCACCAACCGCGAACATTTTTGATGATGCCAAATACCTCACCTGCGGCTTTGCCGGTCACTATTGTTTTTGTAAAATCTTGTGTGCTCATCTTCTATTTTTTATGGAGTTTCCACTTACTAATTAGTTCTTCATTGAGTCCGGCTTCCTTAGTGTTGGGCTTACCCTGGCCGGTCGTGATCAGATCCTTCAGGCTCCCTTGTATATAACTTGTCCATGCATCGAAGCAGACATCGTAACACTCATATCCCTGAACCAGGCCCTGATGAGTAAATGTCAGTTGAGTTTCGCTACCCTGCTGCTCAATGTCAAAAACGATCTTATTGCCTACCCACTCGCTTTTGTCTTTGGTAAAATTGAAATGATTGTCCAGCACCAACCACACAACCCTTTTGTCGGGAACAAACTCCACTATCTTCATCTTGCAGATGTGCACATATTTATAGTGATATAGGAATTCTTCATTTAAGTGATCAGTATCACCATCTATATTTTCACTCCACCAGCCGCGTACATTGTTCACGGCATTAAATACTTCATGTGAAGATTTGTCTACTTTAAAACCGGTTGTAAAATCTTTATTGCTCATTTTATTTTTTTTAAATGATTAGAGAATTGCTACCCAATTTGGTAAAGCAAGCTTATTGCGTCACAAATGTATACCCCATTTACTTGTTCCATGGGGTGGCAAATAGACTTTGTCACGGGTTGATTTAGACTTTATATTAATTTACCTTTGATTTCAAAATCACAGCGATGAAACATATCACGATCATTATTCCCGACGGACAAAGCAATCTGAGCACAGTAACATGCATTGTCGGAGCCAGTGATATATTTTCGTCGGCAAACGCATATTGGAAAAAAGCAGGGAAGCGACAGTTATACAAAGTTGAGTTGGCTGGCGTTTCAAAACAGGTCAATTATCATGAGGGCGCTATTACCCTGCGGCCCCAGGTCAACATCTCAGAAATCACCAAAACCGATCTGATCGTTATACCAGCTTCGGCTATCCGCACATATGCAGATGCGGGAAAGAAAAATCAATTGCTGATAGACTGGATAGAGCAACAATACCATCAGGGCGCTGAAGTAGCAAGCATGTGTTCGGGCGCTTTTTTGCTTGCCTCCACAGGCATACTTAACGAACGAACCTGTTCCACCCACTGGGCATATGCCGATACTTTCCGCAACAACTTTCCACAGGTGGACATGAAGGAAGATAAACTCATCACGGATGAACATGGCATCTACACGAACGGAGGCGGCTATTCATTCCTTAACCTGATGCTTTATCTTGTAGAGAAATACTACGACCGGCAAACGGCTATCTATATTTCCAAGATGTTCCAAATAGAGATAGACAGGCAGAGCCAATCTGCATTCGCTATTTTCTCCACCCAGAAAAACCACGACGACGAGATCGTAAGGAATGCACAATCCTATATCGAATCGAACCTGGACAAAAAAATATCTGTTGAAGACCTTTCTGCCCGGTTCGCTATTGGTCGGCGGCACTTTGACAGAAGGTTCATCAGCGCAACAGGGAATACGCCACTTGAGTATGTTCAAAGAGTAAGAATAGAATCGGCTAAAAAAGCGTTTGAAACTACCCGCAAGAATGTAAATGAAGTAATGTACGAGGCTGGCTATTCTGATGCGAAAGCATTTCGTGAGGTCTTCAGAAGAATTACCGGCATGTCACCACTGCACTACAGAAATAAATACAATAATGAGGCAGAGGTTATGGAAAGCTAATTTTAACACCTTCATAATTCATTTTAACATCATGCAAACATGTTATTAGATATTTTTCATAAAAACACACCTTATGAAAAACCTCCTTTACACATTCCTGTTAGTAATTAGTCCTTTTTGTTTGCGAGCACAAATGAGCGATGAGTATAAACAAATAATAAAGCAGGCAGAAACCTACTACAACAGCAAACAGTATAAGGAATCTGCCGACGCATATCTTGCCGCCTTTAAAACAAAGAATAAGATGGTAATGACAAGTGATTTGTATAATGCTGCATGCTCCATGGCCCAGGCAGGCATGATTGATTCTGCATTCGCCCGTCTTAATATACTTACCGGCGCTGGCTTTTCTAACTATAGCCATATAATGGGCGATGCCGACCTAGTATCCTTGCATAATGATCCACGCTGGAATGAGTTCACAAAAAAGGTAAAGAACAATAAAGACAAAGAAGAAGTAAACCTCAATAAGCCATTGGTAGCTATACTAGATACTGTTTACACAGACGACCAGGGCGGAAGGATGCACATAGAGGAGACCATTAAAAAATACGGCAGGGACTCTAAAGAAATGAAAGAGCTGGGACGAGTATTAAGAGAGAAAGATTCTATAAACCTGGTGAAAGTAAAAAAGATACTGGACCAGTATGGATGGCCAGGCTCAGATGTGGTAGGCAGCCAGGGAAACCGGACTATCTTCCTGGTGATACAACATGCAGACCTTAAGACGCAAGAAAAGTACCTGCCCCTAATGCGTGAAGCTGTAAAGAAGAAAAATGCGAATGCATCAAACCTCGCACTGCTGGAAGACAGGGTGGCCCTGCGCAAGGGAAAGAAGCAGATATACGGTAGCCAGATAGGTATGGACAAAAGCGGCGCATACTATGTACAAACCCTTGACGACCCTGATAATGTAGATAAGCGGAGAGCAGCAGTAGGCCTTGGCCCTCTGGCAGACTATGTGCAGCGCTGGCAGCTGAAATGGGACGTGGAAGAGTATAAAAAGCAGCTGCCCGAAATAGAAAAGAAAGACAAGGAAAATTCCGGCGACTAAAAAATTGCTATGGCATTCTAATAAACAACAGCAAGTAAATGATCTATTTGAAATTCCTTCCCTTATAAAATACACTTTCTCCTTCCGCTTGCAGCCTGCGCGGATCAGGGGTATCCGTCTTTTCGTCTGCGCGGGAAAGGGTGAGTACTGGCATATTATTGCCTGTAGAAAGTGTTGCATCCTGCAGCAAACCTGTAATATTGAAACACTGATGCACCACCACGTGTATCACTTTATTTTCGTCCGGCCTTCCTTCTATCTGCAGCTTACCGGTGACCATGAGTAGCTGTGAGCGCAATATTTCCTTTTTGAACTTATCGAACAATTTTTCAAATACTACAAGGTTGGCTACACCTCCTTCATCCTCTATGGTAATGAAGCAAATACCCTTGGCTGTACCTGGCCGCTGGCGCACCAGTACCAGTCCGGCTACTTTCACATGGGCACCATCGTATAAATGTTCCAGTTGTTGGTTCGGAGTTATACCCAGCATATTCAGCTTTTCGCGCACAAAGCTCACAGGGTGCGCTTTCAATGATAAGCCGGTGACGGCATAGTCTTCTACTACATTCTCGGCCGGCGACATGAACGGCAGCATCAATTGTGGCTCCACTACACTTTCAGATTCATGGCCTGCATACATTCCGGTTGGCATATCCTGCAGCGCAGGAACTTCCCACCACGCACTCCGGCGGTCCAGCCCCATAGACTGAAAAGCATCAGCATCTGCCAGCTTTTCTATGGCAAACTGCGATACACCGGCATCCACCAACTGAGGCACTGCTGTATAGTGTTGCGAACGCGCATTAATAAGGGCCACTGCGTCTTCCGCATTCATTCCTTTTATTTGCCGGAAGCCGAGACGAATAGCATAACCAGCACCTTCACATGTTTCAAGTGTATTATCCCACATAGAGAAATTGACATCTACAGGTCGTACTTCTACCCCATGTTTCCGCGCATCCATTATTATCTGGGCTGGCTGGTAAAAGCCCATAGGCTGACTGTTGAGCAATGCTGCGGCGAATACATCAGGATACTTCCATTTCAGGTAAGAAGAGATGTAGGCAAGCAATGCAAAGCTCACTGCATGGCTCTCAGGAAAGCCATAACTGCCAAAGCCCTCCAGCTGCTTGAATACACGTTTGGCATATTCTTCTTCATATCCTTTTCTTACCATTCCCTGCACCAATTTCTGTTCAAACTCACTTACCTTACCCTTCGCCTTGAAAGTTGCCATACTGCGACGCAAACCATCGGCTTCTGCCTCAGTAAACTCAGCCGCCACAATAGATATTTCCATAGCCTGTTCCTGGAAGAGTGGAATACCCAGTGTCCGGTTAAGGATAGGAATAAGCTCATCTTTAGGATATTCCACGGTTTGTTTCCCTTCACGTTTTTCCTTGCGCCGTTGTAAATATGGATGCACCATATCGCCCTGTATAGGGCCGGGCCTTACGATGGCCACTTCTATTACCAGGTCGTAAAACTCCCTTGGCTGCAGCCTTGGCAGCATAGACATCTGCGCCCTGCTCTCTATCTGGAATACACCAATTGTATCAGCCTTACATATCATGTCGTATACACCGGGTTCATCCTGTTTCACATTGGCAAGCGTAAGTCGTTCACCATAGTGCTGCTCCACAAGGTCAAATGCTTTACGGATACAGGTAAGCATCCCGAGCGCCAGCACATCCACTTTCAGAAAGCCAAGCGCTTCTATATCGTCCTTGTTCCATTCAATACAGGTTCGGCCCTCCATGCGGGCATGAAGCACAGGGCATAAATGATACAGCTTGTTTTGTGTGATCACAAACCCTCCCGTATGCTGGCCCAGCTGGCGAGGAAAGCCCATCAGCTTGCCGGTCAATTCCATTACTTTTAAGAGTTCCCTATCATCCGGGTTAAGGCCATTATCGATAATGCGCTGCCGGTCAAATGTTTCGCCGGAATAGGACCATACAGAACCCGAGAGGCGATTGATTGTATCTACAGATAACCCCATTGCTTTGCCTACATCACGTATCGCGCCTTTATATCGCTCCTGTGTCACGGTTGCTACAATCCCCGCCCTGTCTCGGCCATACTTTTCATAGATATATTGAATGACCTCTTCCCGCCGCTCATGCTCAAAGTCCACATCAATATCAGGCGGCTCATTACGGGCTTCAGACATAAAACGGGCAAACAACAGGTTGAACTTGGAAGGATCAACAGAAGTGACACCAAGGCAATAACACACTACCGAATTTGCGGCAGAGCCACGCCCCTGGCATAGTATATTCCGGCTTCGCGCAAAACGAACGAGATCATGAACGGTAAGAAAGTAAGCTGCGTAGTTCTTTCGTTCTATGAAGTCCAGCTCTTTGTTTATGGTAGCTTTTATTTTATCAGTTATGCCATCCGGAAAACTTCTATGTGCCCCCTCCCAGGTAAGCATTACCAGCTCTTCCTGTGGTGTCCGCCCTTCCGATGTGATCTCTTCAGGATAAATATATTTGAGGTCGTCCAGCGAGAAATTACAGGCATTTGCAACATCAATGGAATGTGCTATCGCCTCAGGATACAAACGAAACAGCCTGTGCATTTCCATTACAGGCTTCAGGAATCGCTCTGCATTCTGATGCAGCTTAAAACCCGCAGAACGCACGGTACACTTTTCACGTACACAGGTTAGCACATCCTGCAGTTCACGACGCTCGGCCTCATGATAATACACATCATTGGTCGCTATCATTGGTATGCCCAACTGCGCTATCCTGTATAGCCGTTTTTCATCTTCCCCATTATACGACCGGGAAGCAGCAATGTATAGCTGACCGCCCAAAGCCATTTTGTATTCATAGGCCGCTGCTTTGAATTCATCATCAAAATCAAAATGATCATTCAGCACAGCAGGCGGAATAACAACGAATTTTATTGTAGCCGCATGTTCAAAAACGTCCTGCTTCTCCAATTCGCACTTACCCTTCTCCGTGAGCATATTCCCCTTGGTCAGCAAGGTGCAAAGCTGCTCCCAATCATGCTTACAGGTAGGGTAAGCAAGCAGACCAGGGCCATTCAGCAACACAAGATGGCAGGCCGGAATGAATTTGATGCCGTGTTTTTTTGCGGCCACATGAGCTCGCACCACTCCTGCCACAGTATTTATATCTGCTACTGCAATTGCAGAATATTTAAGAGCTGCAGCTCTTTCCACCAGTTCCTCAGGATGCGATCCGCCCCTTAAAAAAGAAAAGTTGCTCGTTACCTGTAACTCCACGTATTCCATATCCACTGTTTAAGCAAAAAAACCATGTAAAAACCATTTCGATTCCTTGTCGCTGGAATAATGACCCGACCGGAACACCCAATACCGCTGTCCATATTCATCTTCTACTATATAGTAGTCCCTTAGTTCGCCGTCTTCCAGCCACCACTCTCTTTCTATTCGTTCCGGTCCATCTGCCTTTTTTATGTTGTGCAGCTCATTCCTGTAAATGAACAGCATGGGCGGATAGTCAGGACTCTGCACAGTTACCTGTATCGGTTCCGGCTTTATCAGCAGTTGTGTGGGCCTTGGCCTGCTGTGCCAGTGCGTTGCAGGCCTGTCTGCCAGTGATGTAGTGATCTTTAGTGATCGTTCAGGCCAATAATGTTCCTGTGGCAGGTAGCGACATACTACTGCATTGCTCAGCTTACTGGTAATGCGGTCTACCAGCTCACCCACTTCAGGGCTTTCAAGTGTGTAGCACGCAGGCGACCATATTGCTTCCTGGGCAGCCGTAAGGTCTTCTACTTGTGTGGCTTCTAATACGAATAGTTCTATGCCCAGGTCAGGTTCTATCTGCGCTATCTTCAGTTCGAATAATTTGAAAAGATGGCTAATATTGCGCGATGTACGGCTGGTGCCTATCGCCACCTGTATGATCTTATGGTCTACACGGTAACATTTCAAAACAGCAGTACGAAGCCCCTTTCCTTCTTTTTGCAGGCGGCTGCATAGCATTTCCAATAGACTTTGCAGCGCCATTTCTATACCGGGTGCAGTCCTTACAGGTTCCAGGCAAGGTAGGCGTTCTTCATAAGGCGCCGGTGGCCGCAATGGTATGACCACCTCGTTCGCTGTGCCCAGCGCCTGGTCTATCCTTTGCAGCAAACCTTCACCAAAGCGGCGGCGCAGCGCAGAACGTTTGATACCTATAAAACTACCTATAGTCCTGAAACCCACTTTTCTCAGTCTTTCCAATGTTTCAGCATCCAGCCTGAGCGCTACCGGTGGCAGAGGCAATAATGCTGTAGTATGAGTATAAGATGCTATTATACTGTTCCCCTTCCCAAACCGTGCTATGGCCCATGCAGCGCCTATTGTATCAGCAATTCCGGCACGCGCATCATATCCACGCCCGCGAAGCTTGTTCACTATATCATTAAAGTATCGTTCCTCCCCACCCCATAGATGCGCACAGCCGCTAATATCCATGATAAGGCCGTTAGGAGGATCTATGGCTACTGAAGGAGTAAAGCGTATACCCCACTCTCCAATGGCGGTCAGTAATTGTATCGCCTTATCCGGTATCTCATCAAACACCTTCAGGCCAGCCACTGTAGCCTTGGCGTCAGCAGTTGTGGAGCCGGGGATCAGGCCTTGACTTTCAGCCACAGGGTTCACAGCTGTTATCATAAGCCGCCCATGGTCTTTAGCAGTAAAAACTACAGGCAGCGCTCGCAGCTCAGGTTTCTTTGTAGTAAGCCAGTCTGTAGTTAAGTAGGGAAACCATATGGACATATATCTCCTTGCCATTACCCTGCTTTTCTTATTTCTGATGGTATGATCTGACTCCTCTGCTGTTCTGTTACAATGCTAAACCCATTGGCAGACCAATCTACGATCCACTTACCGGGTTTACCATTGCGTACCTTCAGTAACTCTACCTGCCAGCGGGGAAAGCCAACACCCGGAAGCCCCGGCTCTGTTTGACTTGGTTGTGGTTGTATCTGCCACCGCGCAGTGCATATTGTTGGCGACGGCTTGTAGCCATCACCCCGCACTATAAAGCCTGTTGCCTTACTGGCCTCCACGGCCAGTTGCAGCCTGCGCGACTGCATGAACGTAAGACAACTCACCTCTGCTATTACCGCAGTTATGCCCTTGCATTTCAACCCTTCTTCTGCGGCCCAAAGCACATCTCTTTCACGCGCTGCGAATATGAAAATGATATTATCGGGGATCACTTTAAAAGTGTTCAGCGCAGCAGCGAATAGCCAGCGGTTGGTGCTTACCCACAGGCAAATACCGGCCTGCTGCACAAGGGAGGCAAGTATACCGCTTATAAAGCCGGCTGTAGCAGCAGTATGCTCCGTTTTTATACTCATAAACTCATGTATAGCCGCAACAGGAAATATTTTGTTTGGGAAAGCTGCCTCTATTGCTTCAAGTCCGATTATGTGGTCAGATCCGGGAACCATTGGCCTATAACCTTCCATCAGCAGTATGTCTTCCTGCAGCTTGTCAATAATTTCTTTGCTATTTGCTATAGATGAATACAATTTTTTACTACTTTTGTTACTATTAATGACAATTGTTTGTTATCAATAATAACAAAACGAGATGGAAAAACAAAATTTATTTTGGGCGGAGAACCTGAAATTTCTGCGGGCGCGCAAAAAGAAAAGCCAGGATGAGCTTGCCGCAGCACTGGGCATTACCCGTGCCAAACTGAACGCGCACGAGAACGGGCTGAGCAAAAACCCTCCGCTGGAAGACCTGATCCGTATCGCAGAATATTTCAAAATAGCAGTGGATACCTTGCTAAAAGTAAACCTGCGCAAGATAGGCGAGCTAAAGATCCGCCAACTGGAAGCCGGCAATGATACTTATATATCTGGTGGCAAGATCAGGGTATTATCTATTTCCGTATCACCCGACAATAAAGAGAATATTGAATTTGTACCCATAAAGGCAAAAGCCGGATACCTGGCAGGTTATAACGATCCCGAATTTATAGCGCAGCTGCCTAAATTCACGCTGCCGCATCTTCCCCAAAACAAGACTTACCGTATGTTCCCGACAGAGGGCGATAGTATGCTGCCTATACCCGAAAACTGCCTCGTGATAGCTGAATACATGGCCGACTGGACACTTCTAAAAAACACACCAGGAATAGTGATCATGAAGAATGAACAGACCTTTTTGTTTAAGGTGATCAGCCTTGTTCCTGAGCATGAGTCGCTGTTACTGCATTCTCTGAACAGTGAGTATAAAGACAAGGAAGTATGGGTGGGTGATGTAGTGGAAGTGTGGAAGTACCATAGCCACATAACAGATATGATACCCGCAGAAGATGGTATGATGAACCAGATACTGAACAATGTAAAAGAGATCAGGTTCGATGTAAAGAGCCTGAAAAAATAATAGAATTATTAAAAAAATAAGAAGGGCATTGAATTCTAAATTCAATGCCCTTCTTATTTATTCTTTTCAATGATTATTTAGCCAGTCCCCTGTTTATCAGCATCGGTTTGATATCCGGTGCATGGCCGCGGAAGTCAGCATACATTTTTGCAAGGTCCATTGTATTGCCACGGCTCAGTATCATATCGCGGAAGCGCTGACCATTCTCACGTGTCATGCCGCCATGCTCCTGGAACCATGCATAAGCATCGTCATCAAGCATCTCGCTCCATAGATAAGCGTAGTAGCCTGCAGAATAACCATTGCTCCATATATGCTGGAAGTAACTGCTGCGATAGCGCGTAGGTACTTGAGGCAGATCAAGGCGTGTCTTTTTAAGCGCTTCAGTTTCAAATTTATCTACATCCTGCAGTGGCAATCCCGGAGCCAGTGTATGCCACATCATATCCAGCGATGCAGCGGCCAGTAGTTCTGTAAGTGCATAACCCTGGTTGAAGGTAGCAGCTTTCTTCAGCTTATCCACAAGGTCCTGCGGCATCTGTTGGCCTGTTTTATAGTGTGTTGCATAATGCTTGAATACAGTTGGCTCTGTAGCCCAGTGCTCATTGAACTGCGATGGGAATTCCACGAAATCTCTTGCAGTTTGAGAACCACTGATGCTAGGATATTGCTGATCTGCAAAAATGCCATGCACCCCGTGCCCGAATTCATGGAACATAGTAGTGGCATCACTAAAGCTGATAAGCGCCGGCTGCCCTGCAGCAGGCTTAGTGAAGTTGCATACATTATAGATAACCGGCTTGGTTCCCAGCAGCTTGCTCTGGCCCACCAGGTTGTCCATCCAGGCACCACCTATTTTGTTGTCACGTTTAAAATAGTCAAAGTATGCCAGCGCCATAGAAGTGCCGTCCTTGTCAAACACTTCGAATACACGTACGTCACTATTATATACCGGCAGGTCTTTGCGCTCCTTGAAGGTAATGCCATACAACTGCGTAGCAGCATACATTACACCATTTTGCAGCACATTCCATACTTCAAAATAAGGCTTGACCTCGTTCTCATCAAGGTTGAATTTCTCCTTGCGCAGCTGCTCTGAATAAAAATCCCAGTCGCTCGCCTCCAGTTGAAAACCACCTTTTTGCTTGTCTATAAGCGCCTGCAGTTCTTTTGCTTCATTCTTCGCATTGGCAGTAGCAGCAGGTACCAGCTTACCCAGGAAGGCCAGTACAGCCTCAGGGTTCTTCGACATCTGGTCCTGTAGCGTCACAGCAGCAAAGTTTGGTTTGCCCAATAATTTAGCCTTATCTGCCCGTATCTGCGCCAGGCGGCCTATGGTAGCCCTGGTATCATTGCTATCGCTCTTCTCAGCACGCGTCCATGATGCATTAAAGAGTTTTTGGCGGGTAGCACGTACCGACAGCGACTGCAATGCAGGCTGCAGCGTGGTGTTCTGCAGCGGTATCTTCCATTTACCATCCATCTTATTGCTTTTGGCATCTTGTGCAGCTGCATCTATTTCGCCCGCGCTCAATCCTGCCAGCTCTGCCTTGTCGCTAACAACCAACGCACTCGCTTTACCAGCCGCACGCAACTGATTAGTAAATTTCGCACTCAGACCGGCCTCTTCTTTGTTCAGTGCTTTCAGTTGCTCTTTAGCACTGTCTGTAAGTCCTGCACCTGCCATCTGGAAATGCTGGTAATAAACATCCAGCAACCTGGCCGATTCGGGATCAAGCTTCAGTTCCGCCCTGTGGTCATATACTGATTGCACCCTTTTAAAAAGTGACGTATTCAGATACAGTTCGTCATTCAGCGATGCCAGTTTCGGAGCTACCTCTTCAGATAATTGCTGTATAATAGAATCAGAATTCGCACTGTTCAGCAGGTTAAATATACAATTCACACGTCGCAGTATCTGTCCGCTCTTTTCAAGCGCTACAAGAGTGTTCTCAAAAGTAGCCGAATCCTTGCTGCCTGCTATGGCTTTGATCTCATCCTGCTGTTGTTTAATGCCTGCTTCAAATGCAGGCTTAAAATCACCGCTCCGGATATGCGCAAAATCCGCCACCTGGAATGGCAGCGTACTTGGCTGTAACAGCAGGTTATTAGTTGATACCGACGAGTCTGTAACTGTCGTCGTCGTTACCTTGTTGGTATTATTACCACACGAAGACATAAGCGCTATTGAAGTGATCAATGATAAAGAAGTAAATAGTTTCATCTTTTTGTTTTACGTTCAGACGGCAAGGTAATGAATAATCATAATGCTTGCCGCATCCCTTTTAGGGGGATTTTTGCCATACAACTCAACCGAAGTGTTAGCAAAACGTCCATAATATCTGTTATATTCGCCATCCAGACGAATTAAGGCCAATGCAGACTTTGATGCAGTTAAGGAGCGGAGCACTGAACGGAGCAGTTTCATTAAAACTCTCTGAAGGCCTGACTCGTTTTCCGGAAGAGATATTCGAACTTGCAGACACCCTGGAAATACTTGACCTTTCGCAAAACAAACTGACGGAACTACCTGCAGATTTTGGCAGGCTGAAAAAGCTAAGAATATTCTTCTGTTCAGACAACCTGTTTACAGTATTTCCTGAAGTATTGGGCGATTGTCCGCTACTGGATATTGTTGGCTTTAAGGCCAATAAAATAAAAACGGTACCTGCCCTGTCGCTTAATCCAAATGTCCGCTGGCTCATTCTTACAGACAACTGCATTAACAAATTACCAAAGGAGATAGGACAATGCTCCCGGATGCAAAAACTAATGCTTGCCGGCAATCAATTGAGCGAACTACCGGATGAGTTAAGCAATTGCCGCAACTTATCCTTGCTGCGTATCTCCGCCAATCGACTGACAAAACTACCCGAATGGCTGTTGACTATGCCAAAGCTTTCCTGGTTGGCTTTTTCCGGCAACTTGTTTTGGATAAGACCTGACGTTACCTCCCTGCCGTCTATTGGCTGGTACGAGCTTGATATTCAGAACGCGCTGGGCGAAGGAGCTTCAGGAATCATTTACAAAGGAATACATAACAGTAAGACAGGCAAAAAGGATGTAGCCGTTAAAATTTTCAAAGGCTCCGTAACCAGCGATGGCCTCCCCGAAGATGAAATGAATGCGTTCATTGCCGCAGGCGCTCATCCCGGGCTGGTAAACCTTATTGGCAGCATATCCGGCCATCCTGATGGAAAAATTGGCTTGGTCATGGATTTGATTCTCAAACGTTTTTACAACCTCGGCAAGCCGCCAAGCCTGGAGAGTTGTACCCGCGATATTTTTGCACAAGGCACTACCATTTCGATAGCACAAGTCCTGAAAATTGCTGGTACAATAGCTTCTGTGGCCCATCAATTACACAGCAACGGAATTATACACGGTGATCTATATGCTCATAATACATTGGTAGATGATGAAGGGAATACGCTATTTGGTGATTTTGGTGCAGCTTCTTTTTATGACAGCACCGATATCGGGACAGCACTTGCATTAGAGCGTATCGAAGTAAGCGCATTCGGGTATATGCTTGAGGATCTGCTTGACTTGTGCAGTGAAACAAACGAACATGCAACTATAATAAAACTTAAACAACTCAGGGATGCATCCATCGCACCCGATGTACTGACCCGTCCGGGCTTTCAGTATTTGAATGATGAATTGATAAAACTGCAAAGTATCTGAAATTTCAAACAACAGACACCTCTGCGCTCTTTAATTGGTTATAAACCACGACTTCATTATTTTAAAAAAAACAAATATTTTTTGCATTTTTTTTCAACTTAAATTTAATGTCTGGTACAAAAACTATTTGCTAATCACAAATGAACATGTACAATAAATTACAAACTCTTTTTAATAAACTATCCCTCATTACCCGCGTTGCACTCCTGATGATCGCATCAGCCGGATTTATACTTTCCTGCCAGGGCGATAAGACAAATACTGCGGCCAGTGATGTTGCAGAAAAAAAGCAAAGCGCACTACACAATAATGGCCACGAAACCGAAGAAAAACAACAGCAGATCTATAAAGACACCAATTGCATAGAGCCTGAAATGGTATTCGTAAAAGGTGGTCATTTCACCATGGGCAATAACAAAACAACGCCATTCGAAAGACCTGCGCATACTGTAACACTGGGTAACTTCAGAATAGGAAAATATGAAGTAACTGTTGGAGAGTTTCGCCGATTCATGAACACACATAGCTATCGCAGTGACGCGGACAAAGACGGTTATAGTTTTGTTTGGGATGGTAAAGATCTTATTTATTCTAAAACAGGAGTGAACTGGGAATGTGACATCTATGGAAACAAACATGTGAATGAAGAGGATCATCCTGTGATTCATGTTAGCCATTATGATGCACAAGCCTATTGCGACTGGTTAAGCAGTCGCACAGGAAAAACCTATCGCTTGCTTACCGAGGCGGAATGGGAATATGCAGCAAAAGGAGGTCATCACCACGACAATTTTATGTACAGCGGTAGTGATACCCTCGCAAACGTTGGATGGTATTCTAAGAACAGTGACCTGAAAACACACCCGGTGGGACAGAAAAAACCTAACAGGCTTGGCGTGTACGACATGAGCGGCAATGTGTGGGAATGGTGTGCTGACTGGTATGGAAATTATACTGCAAAATCGCAAACAGACCCTAAAGGACCGGACACCGGTAATAACCGCGTATTGCGTGGGGGTGCGTGGCGCTGGTTCGATGTTCGCGCGCGCAATACCGCTCGTCGCGACCTGCTGCCCCATTTCAATGCAAGCGGCATCGGCTTCCGTTTAGCAGCATCAGAATAACAGGTGTATTTATCATATAGTTACTACCCTGCTTTTATCGAAGCTGGTATGCTCCCCATGCTTCACATAGCCTAGTTGATTAGTGCGTAATGTTGTACTGCCTATTTTAAAATCAACTACATTACTGTGATGGTGCCCGTATATCCAGGCGAGAACATCCGATGATGCTATAAAGTCGTGCAGCTCGGTTACAAATGCCTGGTTGAGTATATCTCCTTTATATTTCGGCGGGTAGTTCATAAAGGTCGGCACATGGTGCGTTACCACCACTTTGTATTTTGCTTCGCTCACGGCCAATGTCTGTTGTATAAATTCCAGGCACTGCTTATGCAGCTCATTATATACAGGTATGGAATACCGGCAACCATTATATTTAATTAGATGAAAATCGCTCATGGCACGCTCTATCTGCCATTCATACACTGGGTTTATGTTGCTCCAGAGCGTACTGAAAATCAACTCAACTGCTCCGTGTAACACAGAGACATTATTAACCAGCCGCACATTGCTTCTTATCTGTTCGTGCACTATTCCACTTCTTTGCGCTATATCACTGTGATAGTATTCATGATTTCCGGGCACCCAGTACACTTGTTCATAATTTGCTGATACAAGATCAAAGAAATCCTGGTGCTGATCCATTAGCGCAAACGGAACAATGTCTCCAGCCAATATTAAAATGGTCCCGCTTACCTGCAATGGGTACTTCGTCATGAATTGCGCATTAAGCGGCATTTCAAGGTGCAGGTCTGAGCAGTATTGTATCGTTATAGGCATTCCTCGCTGTAAATTTCTGTAAACCAGCCGAATAAGAGGCCAATCCCAACCTAAAAATAATTCTTATTTTAATCTATTTTAGACGTATCTTTGTACATACAATGGCCTTCTGCCTTTGCTTTTTCTGATCTGTAATTGAGTATTATTTTCTCTTCAGTCTTCGCTTTCCGGGTGCCATATTTTACAAATACATTTTAAACATTTATCAGGCGATCAATATTGCATGATAGCAAACGCTTAAAAAATCAGGATAACACAATATGGCTGAAACATTCAACAAGAAAGAAAAAGAAAAGAAGAAAGCAAAAGAAAAACAAGACAAAGCGCACAAAATGAAGGAGCGCAAGGAGAACAACAACAAGGGAAAGAGCCTGGAAAGCATGATGGCATACCTTGATGAGAACGGCAATATAACCGACACTCCTCCTGATCCTAAAAGAAAAAAAGAGATAAACCTCGATGATATTCAGTTAGGTGCATCAAAAAACATAGAGCCGGTAAACGTAGAGCGTACAGGTATCATTATACATTTCAACGAAGCTAAAGGTTATGGCTTCATAGAAGACAGCAGCAACAAGGAAAATATATTCCTGCACATCAATCAGCTATCTACACCAGTAAAAGAACGTGATAAAGTGAGCTTTGAAGTAGAGAGAACTCCTCGTGGCCTTAGCGCAATAAAAGTTAAAAAGATCTAAGTAATTGATATTCACATTTTATAAAAGCCCCTTTCAGGGGCTTTTATAATTTATTGCCATAACAGGATAACTACATATAAATTATTTATTATCTTGGGAGAAATAATTCTCCTATGAAAAAATATGTTCCTATAATTCTGTTGCTTGCAACGTCTGTTGCGAAAAGCTACGCCCAGCCAAACGAAGCCTTCTCTTCCTTCGCCCGCACAAAGGACAGCCTCATGCATATTGCATTTTATGACAAGAATATGCCTGCATATAAGAAGCAGCTGGCCGAAATGAAAGCCGGTTACGATAAGCTGAATGAAAAAGATAAGGAAGAATTCAAAGATCAAATAAGCGAAGAATATTACTACCTGGCCAGGGCTTATGCTACTGCCGGCGACAAAAATAATGCACTTGCTAATCTTGAACTTTCCAAATATGACAATTATACTGATCTGCTTGAAGAAACTGACCTGAACAACATCCGGAAAGAGCCGCGCTTCATTACCTATATAAACAAAGCAAAAAGTGAACGTTCTAAACACATAGTGACGCTGAGGAAAGATGCAAAATACAACGAAGCAGAACAGAATCATTTACCGCCGTTTACTTACCAATCAGCGTCTGACCCGAATCTCGTAGCCTTAAAAAATGCCTACAATCTCGACTCTGTTGCAGGAGACGGCGATGACATATCCCGGATAATGAACCTGATGAAATGGGTACACTACGTTGTCCCTCACGATGGATCAAAAGGAAATCCTAAGATCAAAAATGCATTGAGCCTTGTAGCAGAATGCACAAAAGATAAGAAAACGCTTAACTGCAGGGGGCTGGCAATAGTACTTAATGAAGTATTCCTTGCTGAGGGTTTTAGATCAAGATATATTACCTGCATGCCTAAAGACACCTCAGACAACGACTGCCATGTAATAACTATGGTATGGTCTGGTTCTTTAAGGAAATGGCTGTGGATGGACCCGACCTTTATGGCCTACGTGATGGATGAAGAGGGAAATTTACTAAGCATTGAGGAGGTGCGTGACAGGCTGATAAAAGACAAGATGCTAATACTTAACCCGGATGCAAACCGAAACCATGGTTTTTCGCAATCAAAAAGCTGGTACCTGGATTACTACATGGCCAAGAACCTATACAGAATGGAATGCCCTGTAAACAGTACTTACAACTACGAAACACAAAATGGCGACCATCCACAAGCTTACATACAATTACTACCAGGCACATCAGTTCCCCAGCCCGTAACAAAACAAGAGAAGCATGACATCAATGGTTATACTATCTACTATACAAATAATCCAAAGAAATTTTGGGCTGCTCCCGCAGATGACGACGCGGCAAAAAAATATGCCGAAACTGACTATGAAGCTGCAATAAATAAATTTAAGAATTACTACAATGCCCCAAAGAAGGATGAAATGAATAACATATTTTATGATGGCGCTGCCAGCATGTTTACACCGCAGCTAATGGAGGGATTATTAAAAAAATATGGCAGTATGGTATCTTTTAAATTTATAGGAATGGAAGAAGACAACAAGCATGATGATATAGCTCTTTTCAAAGTAACATGCGAGAAATCAACCCACTGCATGGCTATGAGCCTTGATAAAAATGGCAAACTGGCAACAACCAGGTTTAAAACCTACTCCAATTACATTGATTGGGTGCTGGCAAAATCTATTGACAACGACAAACGTACTAACTAGGTATAGCTCGTCGTTACTTATACACCACTATATATATCGCTTTACATTTTTGAGCGTTGACAACTTCTGTTTTTATACCCCCTACCCCAGCATTATTAAAGGTGATCTCACCTCTTTGCAATGCGGGGTTACTGCCGGCAACTTGCACCAGCTTTATCATGCGTTCTTCCTTACGGCTGTCATACACGCTGGCCGTAACTGCGCCAACGCTACCCTTCTCTTCTAATGCGTACATCGCTATATTATACGTACCAGTATCTGCATTGAAATTAAAAAAGAAGCTGCCGCAATCAGAGTGGAATGTCTTAACGATGCCATACCCCTTTCTGCGCAGAACCTTGGTTTCACCCTCACAAGCCTTTTGAAATACATCAATCGGATCAGAAACAATAGAACCGGAATTAGGCGCCTGTATTGTTGCTCTTACCAGGTCATAGTCTTTTGCATGCTTTCCCGGCTTATTATCTGCGGCCAGCAGCTTCACATGCGAACCTACCTCTCCACGTATCATGCCTACTACTTCTTCTATGGTCTTGCCTTTACAGCTTACATTATTTACCTTCAGTATATACATACTATCCTTAAGGTTTGCCGCAGCGGGCGAATTAGGCAATATATTCCTAATAACAGGTAACGTATAACCATTACTGCTGTCTATGGCTAGCATAGCGCCGATACCGCCAATATTCTGCGCACGAGCCATTACGACCAACAGGCAAAGCAGCGATATAAGAATTGATTTTTTCATGAGCTATTGGTTTAAACTAATTATCTCATAAAAAACATGCCCTCTACCTATTTCGTAGAGGGCACATTTCAATAAGCATATCATTATACTATTTCTTGGCAACAACCATGCTCTTGAATACTGCATCATTTACTTTCAGCGGGTATTCATTACGCATTTTATCGTTCCACTGTTTTTCCAGGAAGTCCTGGTATTCAGCTACCACATAGCCACGTGCTTCTTCCAGCGACTTCTGGCCGGGAGCATTGAATATTTCTCTTGCTATTACTACAGTATAACCTCCGTTATCCGTTGGTATCACCTTCCGCTTGCTTTGGTTCAGTTCAGCCTGTGTTGCTTCTTTAAAACGGGAGAACTCATAACGGCCACGCTGTATAGATACCCTGTCCGGGTTAGACTGTGTGTTCAATATCTTCACCAGGCTGTCGTCAGTTGTTTTCTGGCTTATCAGGAACATTGCGGTATCCATAGATGCCTTATTCTTGAACTTATACACAGAACCTTCAAACCCCGGCTCCCACAAATACTTGTTCTTGTGCGTTTCAAAGAACGCTTTCAGGCCCACCGAATCATGCGCTGCCTTGCTCCATACATTACGGTCCATCAGCTCGAACAGCATAATACCATCACGGTATTCATCCATCAGGTTCTTGAATTCCGGATTCTCTTCTACCAGCTTATGCTCTTCAAAGTCGTTTACCACATTATTCTCATACAAGTTATATGCGTCATGCACGATGGCTGTTCTTGGTCCGTTCAGCTTGCCGTGGGTAAGCCCTTCCATAAATTTCACGAAATCGATCTGCAGATAATCCCTGCCGCCCAATGTGAACACAGGCTTGTTCATGAACTTAAAATCATCAGCAATCAGCATTTTCCCGCTCTTGCCTGTATCTGGTATAGCTATAAGTTTGGCGTTTACTTCTTCTACGTTGGCAGGGTATTCTTTAAATCCGTTCTTCTCTTTGATCTTATTGAAGAAAATATCTTTAGCCATCTGCGAGCGGGAATCATTTTCCACTTTACGTTTCAGCGTTGGGTAAAGGGTATCATACGGAGCCAACGGATACTTAGCGATCAGCTTAATGATGTGGTAACCATAGTCGGTCAGCACAGGGGCAGATACATCACCCGGCTTTTTCAATGAAAATGCGGCTTCTTCAAAAGAAGGTACCATCTTGCCTGCGCCAAATGTCTTCAGCACACCGTCATCGTCAATTGAGAACTTATCATCAGAATATTTCTTTACAAGGTCAGCAAAGGGAACACCGCTTTTCAGCATTGCCTCTACGCTGTCTGCACGTTTCTTACCGGCAGCTAGTCCTTCCGCACCCGCAGCTTTTGATACCTGTATCATTATCTGAGCCACTTTCACTTGTCCGCGGTCAGCACGCTTATCTACCACTTTCATGATATGATATCCGAACTGCGTTTTGAATGGCCTTGTCACACCACCTACTGGTGTCTTATACGCCATATTCTCAAATGGAAAAACGTATTGTAATGAAGTAAAGTAACCTATATCGCCGCCGTTGTCTTTTGAGCCCTTATCATCAGAATATTCTTTGGCCATTTCTTCAAATGTGGCCTTCTTCGAATCGATAACATGATAAATGCTGTCTATCTTCCTATATGCTGCGGTAGTATCAGCACCCGGTGAGCACATTACAAGAATGTGCTTCACGCGCACATTCTCCTTCATGCGGTCATAAGCCTCATGTATCAGTTTATTGGTTACTTGCTCATCCGTCAGGTAGTTCTTGGCAAGTTGTTTACGGTAGTTATCCAGCTCATGGTCTATAGAAGCAACCGTATCAAGTTTGTTTTTGTTCGCTTCAGCTACTTTCATACGGAACAGAGCGTAAAGATCAAGGTAGCTTTTCAGTTCCTTTTCAGACATGTCCGGCTTTTTGTTCAGGGAGTTCTTTTTGTACACCCTTAAAAAATCAGCTTTGGAAACTGAATTGGAACCATAGGTAAACAGAGTTTGTGCATGTCCCGATATAACTATTCCGGTCGCCAGGCAAATTAAAACCAACTTTCGCATTGTGTGTGAGTGTTTTATTTGAGTTTTTATTCAGTTATTTTTTGTCTTTATCCTTCGCCTTTTTTTCAAGCATATCTATGAGGGTACCAATGTTGCCATGGTCCATTCTCTTGCCTCTTATGATCTTCTTCTCATCAAGCAGGTATATG
>Ga0209023_10001159_pt1 | contig 36282 bp, 25 predicted proteins | sample LakOneMetagenome_FD_187468 | JGI IMG/M metagenome (GOLD analysis project Ga0209023, IMG submission 187468) | Freshwater and sediment microbial communities from Lake Erie, Canada (SPAdes) (version 2) | ecosystem: Environmental > Aquatic > Freshwater > Lentic | place: Lake Erie, Canada...
AATAGCACCTCTTTGCAGCAGGTCAAAAAGTTTACTCAGTTCATCAGCTACCATTTGTTGCGAGGGTTGCGCAGCATTCGTTCTGGCAATGGCTTCGGCAAGTTGGGTAGCCTGGTTGCTTATCTGCATCTTCTTGTATTCTTCCTGTGCATGCGTGATGGTATCTTTTAAAAGTTTGGGATGATGAATGAGGTTGTAGGTTGTTTCGCCCAGTTCGGCGGCAGTTTGTATGTCCACATTACCAAAGCCAAAGATCCGCCCCCAGAGCGATTGGTCGTACTCCACATTATTGATTTTATCCAGCGGACTTTCTTTTGAATAGCGGCTGAAGAACCCGCTTTCATCCACCACCCGCAGGTTCGTCACACACCAGAGGTTGTATTTCCAGTTGATGTATTCCAGCATGGGGTAGATGGCTGTTATCAGCACAATGATGAACGCAGTGGAGTTTTGCAGCCACCATATCAATATCACGGCCAGCAATAACCAGGCAAAAAAAGGCAGCGCCAGTTTTAACCAGTGCTGCCTGATGATGATCAATATCTTTTCGTCTTTTTTAAGTACAGTCCGCATGGGAAGGTTGAATGGTTTAGATCGTTTAAAGGCTTGAACGTTGTCTAAATTACTAAATAACCTTTAAACCCTGAAACCCTGAAACGACTTAAACGGCGTTACCAGATCCTCACCCGTAAACTGTCTGCCCGGTACATCTTATCGCCGGGTTTTATGTTGAAGGTTGAATAGAATTCATCCACATCCACAAAAGGGCCATTCACCCGGTACTTTGCCGGGGAGTGTACATCGGTAAGCAAACGGCTCCTCAATTGTTCTTCTCTTGTATGTCCGAGCCAGCCCAATGCATAGCCTAAAAAGTAACGCTGCATGGGAGTAAAGCCGGCAATATTTTTATTTTCTTTATACTGCTGTGTTTTTTTAAATGCTTCAATGCCTAAAAGAATGCCACCCAGGTCGGCAATATTTTCGCCCAGCGTTGCCTTGCCATTAATGTGATACCCTTTTACCGGTTCAAATTCGTTGAACTGCTGCACCATCACATCTGCCCGTTTATTAAATGCTGCTTCATCGGTCTTTGTCCACCAGCTCACTAAATTCCCTTTTGCATCAAACTGCCTTCCTTCATCATCAAAGCCGTGTGTTATTTCATGGCCGATGGTGCTCGCACCGCCATAGCCATACACAACTGCGTCGTCAAGTTCTTCATCACGGTAACCCGGTACGGTAAATATGCCGGCAGGAAGAACGATCTCGTTATTGCTGGGATTGTAATAGGCATTGTAGGTTTGTGGCGTCATATCCCACTCATCCCTGTCAACCGGCTTGCCTAATTTATTGTAGTTATAATTATGCCACCACAGGTTTGCATTCATGTAATTTTTTGCGAGGCTTTCCCTGCCAATGTCCATGGCCGAAAAATCCTTCCACTTATCGGGATAACCTACTTTACTTTTTATGGCGGCTAACTTTGCATAGGCTTTTTGTTTGGTACTGTCGCTCATCCAGGCAAGTTTGGCAATGCGGTCTTTTAATGCAGCACGAATGTCTTCCACCATATTGGTATAGCGTTTCTTTGCTGTTTCATTGAAGAACTCTTTCACGTAAAGTTGTCCCAGCATCTCACCCATGGCACCTTCTTCCATTTGTATGGCACGTTTCCACCTTGGCTTTCTTTCTTTGGCACCGCTGAGCAGTTTGGTGAAATTGAATGCTTCCATGCCATACGCATCCGGTAATACCCCGGCCATATCACTCAACAGGTTGAATTTTACATATTGTTTCAGATCACTGATGGAGGTTTTGGAAAGCACGTCACTGAGGGCTGTAAAAAATTCAGGCTGACCTACGATCACCGAATCCACACTTTTAACATCCACACTTTTTAAATAAGAGAGCCAGTCAATATTTGTGGCCATCTTGTTCAGGTCGGTGATGGCCATTTTGTTGTAGTTCTTATAAGGATCACGCAGGTCTTCTATCTTGCGGGATGCTTTGGCCAGTTTTGTTTCCATCAGCAATATGTTGTTGGCGGCAGTGGTAGCTGTGGCAGCATCTTCGCCCGACATGGTGAGCATCCTGGTCATGTACTGCAGGTATTTGCTGCGGATGTTGATGGTTGCAGAGTCGTTTTTGAAATAATACTCTCTTTCCGGAAGACCCAGCCCGCCCTGCCATAAAGTATAAGCCATCACATCGCTTTGTTTTGCATCCTGCCCAACGTATTCACCAAACAGCGTACCCGAGCCGATCTTTTTTAATTCAGCCACCGTGCTTACCAATGATCTTATATCGGTGATCCCGTTTACTTTATCCAGCAATGGCTGGATCGGTTTTAGCCCATCGGCTTCAATTTTTGCGCTGTCCATCGCCATACTCCAGAAATCGCCGATCTTTTGATCATTACTTCCTTTAGCAGCTTTGCTGGTGGCCGCTTTTTCAGAGATCTCACGCAGGCGTTTCAGGTTCTCCTCAATAACCAGGTTGCCAATGCCCCAACTCGACTGCTCGCCGGGTATCGGGTTCTTTTTTATCCATCCGCCATTGGCATACTCAAAAAAATCTTCGCCGGGTTTTACGGAACTGTCAAGATTTGTAATGAGGATGTCTGCCTTAGGTGCCGGCGTTTTATCATTATTGTTGCAGGAAATAAAACCTGCAAGGGTTGCACAAGCAAAGAGTATTTTTTTCATTCCGGTTTGTTTTATCACTAAATATAGAGAATGATTCGATTCGGCCCTGCCCTTTTTGATAAATGGAAAGAATTTTTCCTGATTTTCCCGCTGTACTTAACGTCGGGCAGTTTTACCAGCATATCCGTAAAAACAAGGTTGTATTTAGATCTATTTTACTATATCTTTCTTACAGATTTACTTCATTCAAATTTTTTATCATGAAAATATCAGACATCTATTACTGCCGGGAGTGCCGGGTATCTCATCACCGGACGATCAAGGACCTTAAAAATTCCTTTCTGGAAAAACCGGGTAATATGCGGGGCGTAATGTCAAAAAAAGACATGGGGATACTGGAAGATTATGCACATAAGAACATCATTAAAAAGACGGAACATTTTGCTTCGCTCTCGAGGATGGCAAGCGAGATAAGCAAAGAATGGAAGAACGGGCGCAGGCTCACGGTATCTTTCATGGGTGGAAAGAAGCAGGTGAAGGACCGCATCATGCGCCATGCAAAAATATGGATGGAGTTCGCCAATATTGAATTTGATTTTACGCCACGCAGCAAGCCGGGAGATATCCGCATTGCGTTTGATACCAACGATGGTTCCTGGTCATTGACAGGTACCGAGATCCTTTCTGAAGACAAAACAAATCCCACCATGAACTTCGGCTGGCTTACGCCAACGACAGATGACCTTGAATACAACCGGGTGGTGCTGCACGAATTCGGCCATACGCTTGGATGCATTCATGAACACGAGCGGCCTGATAACGGCATTCCCTGGGACAAACCCAAAGTGTATGCTTATTACAAACAAACAGACGGCTGGAGTAAGGATGAAGTGGATGAGCAGGTATTTTCCAGGTACGACATTTCGCAGATCCGTGCTAATAAATTAGACAAGAGGTCGATCATGATGTACCCGGTTCCGGAAAAACTTACCAGGGGCGATTTTCATATAGGCTGGAACAACGGGCTTTCCGAAGCAGATAAAAAATTTATTGCAAAACTTTATCCTAAAAAATAAGATTGCCGGTATATTTGTAGTTCAAAACGAACAGGATGTAACCCCGTCATTGGTGGGATACAACGATCGGAAAATAAATTACGGGATGTAGCGCAGCCCGGTAGCGCACTACGTTCGGGACGTAGGGGCCGCTGGTTCGAATCCAGTCATCCCGACTGCTGATTACAAACAAGAAAATTACAACTGCAGTAACCCCGCTTTATAAAGTGTGTTTACCGGTTTGTTATCCCAAAACAATTCAAAATCTTCCAGCCCGGCATTTTCATAATCAGTTTTTAATTCCTGCCGGGTTAAAATTTTCGGGTTCGATGGAGACAAGGTTTGTAATATGCCGGCCAGCCAGTTTCCCTGTTGTTTATCTACCCGGATAGTAAGGGTTTCTTTCTTCGTTTCAAAGGTCAGCGATAGTAATTCCCATTGGCTGCCTTTTTTACTTTTAATGATGGTTTCAGTTTTGGGTGCATTGCCCAGCCATACGATCTTTGTACCTGGATTTGAAGTTACCATGTCAATTTCTTCAATGGCTTTAATAATATAGCCAGGTTCAATTTTTGTTTTGGGAACTTTCTGATCGAACCATTTCTGTAATGGATAATCAAAACAGGCACCATGCATATAATTCAGCAAAGATTTCTTTAATCCAAAACTGAAACTTTCATGATCGGCGCCGGAGGGGTCGGTGTGCTGTATATCATTGTTGGCAAATGTTCCAATGATGCCTGTTGTTTTTTGTACGCCAAAATTTTCAGGGTGCAGCCCGACGGGGCTGTGTGCCGTCATGGTAAACAAATGCCAGAAGGCCGATTGTAAAATGCCTGCTTCAAAAAGCTGACGAACCATTTCGAGTGAGTCAATGGTTTCCTGAGCTGTTTGTGTGGGGAATCCATACATCAAATAAGCATGAACCATGATGCCGGCTTCGGTAAAATGTTTATTTACCCTGGCAACCTGTGCAACCGTTATTCCTTTTTGTATCAGCTTCAGTAACCGGTCAGATGCGACTTCTAGTCCTCCTGAAATGGCGATACAGCCCGAAGCTTTTAATAACAAACAAAGGTCTCTTGTAAAGCTTTTTTCAAACCGTACATTGGCCCACCAGCTAACTATTAATTTCCGGCGGATGATCTCAATGGCAAGGGCACGCATTAAAGCTGGCGGTGCAGCCTCATCTACAAAATGAAACCCATGCTGGCCGGTTTGTGCGATCATTTCTTCCATCCGGTCACATAACAGTGCCGCTGTAACAGGCTCATAGATTTTTATGTAGTCTAATGAAATATCGCAGAAAGTGCATTTACCCCAGTAACATCCATGCGCCATGGTGAGTTTATTCCAGCGGCCATCACTCCATAAACTGTGCATGGGATTGATTACTTCAATGGCCGAAATATATTTATCCAAAAAGAGATCGCTGTAATCCGGGGTGCCTACTTCTCCCTGTTTGTAATCGGCAGATGTTTTGTCGTTAATATATGTCACGCTGCCATCAACCAATGTGAATGTCCGTTTCAGTTCTTCTCTTGTTTTTTTCCCTTCAATGTGCCGGAGCAAAATTTCAAGCGGAGCTTCACCATCATCTAAGGTTATGAAATCATAAAATTCAAATACCCTTGCATCCGTTAACGAACGAAGTTCGGTATTGGCAAAACCTCCTCCCATGGCTACTTTAACTGCCGGGTAGTTTTTCTTTATCCATTGTCCGCAGCGCAATGAGGTATACAAATTGCCGGGAAACGGAACCGAGATGGCAACCAGCTTTGGCTGTATTGCTTCCATCTTTTTTTCTAAGATGCCAATGAGTATCTTATCAAGGTAAGTGTACTCCTGTTGCAATGCGGCATACAGTTCGTCAAAACTGTTGGCTGATCTTCCCAGTCTTTCTGCATAACGGCTGAAACCAAAGTGTTCGTCAACTGTTTCTTTGATGAGGTCACTCAGATCTTCAAGGTACATAGTTGCAATATGCTTTGCCTTATCCTGGTTACCCATGGTTCCGAATGCCCATTTCAGGTCATCCAGCTGGGCAAAGCGCTCTGCTTCGGGTAAAAAATCACGTTTGCAGATCAAATGGGCGAGGGTAGGACTCTTCCCCTGCAAAAACAGGATCACAGCATCAATGGTATTTATATAATCATCCTGCAGTGCAATTATTCTTGCTGCATTGGGCGATAATTCTTTTTGCAGTTTGTTGATGCCTTCAAATAAATTCTGCAATCCTTTTTTTGAAAATAATTCAACGGTGACTTCAATGCCAAGGTCGGCCTGGCATGAATTGATTTTTTTTGTGTTTAAAAATCCTTTCAGGTATGCGGTGGCCGGGTAGGGAGTATTCAGTTGTGTGAAAGGTGGCGTTATTAAAAAAACGGATGCACTCAAATCAGGATGTTTGCTGCAAAAATATTCTTTTTATTCCCTTCGGGAATATATTATTGCCACGGAAACACCGAGACACAGAAAATACAATCAGGGTTCATTAATTCTGTGCTTCTGTGTTTCTGTGCCAATCCTTTTTGCCAAAGGCAAAACCTTTGTGCCTTCGTGTCTTTGTGGCAAACTATTCTTCTGTAAATTGCAGCATGACCCCCGAACGATTCGAACGCCTTACATCTGTATTAAACAAACGCCAGCCCGATCTCACGGTTGTGCTGGAAAACGTTTTCGATCCCCATAATATTTCTGCCGTAATGCGTACCTGCGATGCGGTGGGCATACAGGACATTTATATTCTCAATACGAAAATCCCCCCGCACAAAAAATGGGGTGCAAAAAGTTCATCCAGTGCTGCCAAGTGGCTGAGCATTCACCAGTTTACCGATGCAGCTGCATGTTTTACTGAGTTAAGAAAACGGTTCAAAAAAATTTATACTACGCATTTAAGCAGCGATGCCGTGGGACTCCATGAATTAAACCTTACTGAGCCCGTAGCCCTTGTGTTTGGCAATGAGCACAGCGGGGTGAGTGAAGAGATCATTGCCATGGCCGATGGTAATTTTATTATCCCGCAGGTGGGCATCATCAAATCGCTGAATATTTCCGTTGCCTGTGCGGTTTGCCTGTACGAAGCCTACCGCCAGAAAAATAATGCCGGGCATTATGATGGGGTGAAACTGGAAGGAGAGAAGTTGCAGGGTTTGCGGAATGAATGGGGCTTTTTAGAAGATGACCATTGACAAAGCCTTCCGTGTTTCCGTGCCTCTGCGGCATTTTATAACGGCGATGTTGTTTTACCTACGGCAAAGTAAATTGCCACAAAGTCCCAAAGACCAAAAACGAAGTTTTTCTTAGTGCCTTCGTGTCTTCGTGACAAAATACCTTCTGTGTCATCCTATTTCTGTGTAAAGCCCTGCCGCAGGCAGATAATTATTTGGCGGCTTTACCATAACTTTAAATTTCCAAAACAACCTTTATGCGAAAATTATTCTCACTTCTTTTTTTATTCATTGCGATCAGCACTACCGCACAAAACCTGCCTACCGGACAGGCAGGCAAAAAACCACTCGACCATTCGGTATATGATGGCTGGAAAAGCATCGGCGAACGCATGATCAGCAACGACGGAAAATATATTGTGTATGCCGTTAATCCACAGGAGGGTGACGGGGAACTGGTGATACAGAACCTGCCTGCCGGACAGGCAGGTGCACCGGGTCAATACAAAAAAATAATTGCCCGGGGTTATGGCGCTGTTATTACCGAAGACAGCCGCTATGTTGTGTTTAAAATAAAACCCATCTTCCAGGAAACCAGGCAGGCGAAAATAAAAAAGAAGAAACCGGATGATATGACCAAGGATTCTATTGGTATTGTTGAACTGGGTAAAGATGAAGTTGTGAAAATTCCAAGAGTAAAAGGATTTAAAACAGCCGAGAAAGGATTTGGCTGGATGGCATACCAGCTGGAAAAACCATTGCCTGATACAACAAAGAAAGCCAAACCTGCTGTTGCTGTTGATTCAGCCAGACTGGCCATGGACAAGTTGCTGAAGCTCGCCGACTCGGTGATCAGGAGATCAATTGATTCGATCAAGGGAAATGTAACAAAAGAAGAAGTGATCGTTGCGGCACAAAAGGCAGCCAAAGAGATCATTAAAAAAGGAAAAGATGAAGAATTGCCCCTGGCCCAGGTACAGGATGCAGAAGGCGATGATGCCGGCGGGGCCGGAGGTTCATCGGAAGGAACAGATCTTGTACTCAGGCGAATGAGCGATGCAAAAGAAAAAACATTCAAATTGGTAAGTGAATATTATTTCGACAAGAAAGGGACGAAGCTTTTAATAGAAACAACAAAGAACAGTAAGGACAGCAACAGCAAAGCACTGGTGATGATCTATAACCTGGCTTCTGAAAAAACAGATACGGTGATGAAGGCCTTCAACGATGCAAAAAATTTCAGTTTCGATGAAGAAGGAACGCAACTGGCTTTTGTTGCTGAAAGAGACAGCAGCACAAAGGCACTGCAAAAATTTTATAAACTCTGGTATTATACGGGTGGACAGGACAGCGCTAAATTATCTGCAGAAAAAAACACCGTAGGCATGCAACTGGGTTATACCATCAGCGAAAATGCAACGCTGCGGTTCAGTAAAGATGGAAAGAAGTTGTTCTTTGGCACCGCACCCATCAAAGCACCAAAAGACACCTCGCTGGTTGATTTTGAACTGGCAAGGCTGGATGTATGGCACTACAACGATGATTACCTGCAGCCGCAACAGTTGAAACAACTCGACCAGGAATTGAAACGCAGCTTTGTAGCTGTGATGAAACCCGGCGACGACCGGATCGTTCAATTAGGTGCTGCAGATGCAGAGAGGATCACACTGGTTGATGAAGGCAATGCCGATTGGGTATTGGCCGAAAGCACAAACGGCAATAGGGTGGAATCACAATGGACGGGCCGTGTAAAGACAACCGCCTATGCCATCAGTACAGATGATGGAAAGCGGAGGGTAGTGCAGGCAAATTCTTTGGGCAATTTTGAAGCTTCTCCAAAAGGTAAATACGTTTACTGGTATGACCCCATACAGAAAAATTATTTTGCCTGGGATGTGGCAACCGGTTCAACCAGGAACATCAGCGATAAAATAAAAGAACCCCTGTATGACGTGGAGAATGATGTGCCCGATTATCCACGTGAACAAGGAACGATAGGATGGATAGAAGACGACCGTTATATCCTCATCAAAGACGTATATGATATCTGGCAGGCCGATCCCAACGGGATAGAGCAGCCAAAAAATATAACCAATGGCTGGGGCAAAAAGAATAAAGCCGATTTCAATTATGTGCGACTTGATCCGGAGAAACGTTTCTTTAAAGCAGATGAGACCATTTTACTTCGTTCTCAAAACAAAACAAGCAAGTACGGTGGTTTTTATAACAAAAAAGTAAACGAGATTGCTGATCCTGCATTGCTTACAACAGGCCCGTATGCTTTCAGCAACCCCGTAAAGGCGAAAGAAACGGAACAGTATATTGTACAGCGGGCCAATGTAAGTCAGAGCGAACTCTTTGCAACATCCGATCTGAAAAATCTTACCCAGCTAACCGATGTGGCCAGTCAGCAGAAAGAGTATAACTGGCTCAGTGCTGAACTGGTTAGGTGGAAAATGTTTGATGGTAAGATGAGTGAGGGTTTATTGTTCAAGCCGGAGAATTTTGATCCGAAGAAAAAATATCCCGTCATATTTTATTTTTACGAACGTGATGCCGATGGTTTATATGCTTACCGGGCGCCTGCACCCAGTGCATCTACCGTAAACATCCCTTATTTTGTAAGCAATGGTTACCTGGTTTTTGATCCGAACATTTATTATAAAGACGGAGAGCCCGGCAACAGTGCTTATAACAGCGTGGTAAGCGCCGCAAAATACCTGGCAAAGATGCCCTGGGTGGATAGCACCCGTATGGCCATACAGGGACAAAGCTGGGGAGGCTACCAGGTTGCGTACCTCGTTACTAAAACAAGCATGTTCAGGGCCGCATGGGCGGGGGCGCCTGTTGCAAATATGACGAGCGCTTATGGGGGCATTCGCTGGGGCAGCGGATTAAACCGCCAGTTCCAGTATGAACATTCACAAAGCCGTATTGGCGCCACGCTTTGGCAACGGCAGGATCTTTACTTAAAAAATTCACCCTTGTTTTCTGCGGATAAAGTAACCACACCACTTGTGATCATGCACAACGATGCCGATGGGGCTGTGCCCTGGTACCAGGGTATTGAATACTTTACTGCCCTGCGCCGCCTCGGAAAAAAAGTATGGATGCTGGAATACAACGGCGAAGACCATAACCTGGTGGAAAGAAAGAACCGTAAAGATCTTTCTGTTAGACTGGGCCAGTTCTTCGATTATTATCTGAAGGATGGCAAACCTGCTAAATGGATAACAACCGGAGTTCCGGCAACGGACAAGGGAAAGGATTGGGGACTGGGGATAGAGTAATGTCATTCGGGAGGAACGGCGAAGCAATTTTTGTTACCAGCTTCAGTAACAACATTCAGCCGCATTGGCACAGTTTATCTTGAGGAACGAAGAGCACTCTTGTACGGTATAACTTCATTGAACTTGATTGCCTGAACGGTGCCGATAGCGATCGGGATGTATGAATAAACAGGATTGACCGGTTTTTAAAAAGGGCTACTGAATGTTGCCTTCCTGTATCAATGCATACAGCCTGTCTGCATCTTCTTTTCTGCACAGTTCTGTGCCGGCATTCATGGTAGCTGCTGTACCGCAGGCTACGCCATATTGTACGGCTTCAACCAGGTTTTTCCCCTCCGTTAGAAAATAAACGATACCGGCAACCATGCTGTCGCCGGCGCCAACCGTACTCTTCTTTACCACAGCCGGCGCTGTGATCTTTTCGGTAATATCTTTTGTTAGCAGCAAGGCGCCGGCTGCACCCAGAGATACTACCATCACTTCACATTTTCCCTTTGCAATGATCTCTTTTGCAATCTTTTTTATTTCATCAGGGTCCAGTTCTTTTTTACCTGCCAGTGAGCTCAGTTCACCAAGGTTTGGCTTGAGTAAATAAACACCCTCATCAGCGGCATGTTGTAAAGCTTCCCCTGAGGTATCAACAATGAATTTTGCATTCATCTTTTTAGCGGTCTTAGCCAGCATGGCATAAATATTCAGCGGAACGCCCGGCGGCAGGCTGCCGCTTGCAATAATGTATGCCGCATCTTTTATTTCTTCAACCGCTTTCAAGCATTGCTGCCATTCATTTTCGCTTAACTCGGTTCCGGGCATTCCAAAACGGTATTGCTCATTGGTGGATTCATCAAGCACAATGATATTTTCCCTTGTTTCATTCCGGGTTTCAATGATCACAGCAGGTATGTTTTCTTTTTCCAGTAAGTGATCAAAATATTTGCCGGTATACCCACCCGAAGGAAAAACCGCCGTAGCTTCTCCGCCCAGTTTTTTTATGGCCCTGGCTACATTGATGCCACCACCGCCTGGTTCCAGCTTTGGCGGGGCACAGGTTAATTTTCTTTCCGGAATTAATGATGGTATTGACGTGCTTTTATCAATACAGGGACTGAACGTGATGGTGACGATGGAAGGCATATTTCAAGGTAAGGATTATCCTCTTTTTAAGAAAAATTTGGTTCCTTTAATAAGCATACATTTTTCAAATAACGGTTATGTTAAGCGAAGAACTGCCGGGAGACAGCTTATACAGGTAAAACCAGTCATCATTTTCACCTGGTTATTTGATAAGTGGTAGCTTCTGCATAGCGGGTGATTTTAGTTTTGCAAAAAATAAACAGTATGAAATACTTCTTTATAAGCCTTCTCTTATTGGGTGCCTTACTAAGCAAGGCACAAACCAAATTGGTTCCGGCTAAAAACGTAGTGGAAAAGAAATGGATGACGAACCAGAAATACCAGATGGTTTGGTATGCCCTCCGGGATACGGCAAGGTTTGAAATAGGTAAGGTAACAACGGAGATCAGCAATGATGGGAATAAGATAACTGCCATTACACAGGTAAGTATGAAGCGCAGCAATACTCCCTGGATAGATTCTACGGTTGCGTTTGTAAAGGACCTGGCCCCGGTTTATCACTCCTCGTACAATGCACAAAGGGATATGGCATTGACCTTTGGAAAAGTTGTAACCGGTTATTACAACGATAAAATAAAAAAAATTAGAACCATTATAAAAGATACCACCAAAGAAGATTATTTCGACAGCAATTTATACCCGACTCTCATCACCTGGTTACCATTGAAAGAAGGATATAAACAGGATATAGCGATCTACGATTACAATCCGGCCGGAAAGATCGGGGTCATAAAAGCATCGGTGCTGGATGTGAAGAGAGGAATTTTCGAAAGTGCGGTATCAGGCATTCATAATGTATGGGTAGTAACCGTATCAGATGAAATTGGCGGCGCCGACAGCAAGATGACCTATTATATTGATATGGCCGACCGGAAGCTATGGAAACAGGAAATTGTAGCCGGGGAAAGGAAAATGCTGATGCAACTGGTGGAAAACTAAAAGCAGGTATTGACACAGTGGCGATTCCGGCAACTATCCCGGTTTAAATAAATTTTCGTTCCTTTAATAAAAATTGTGGCTTTATAAAACCCATTTGTATGAAACTGATCATTCCGGCTCTATTGATAACAACCGCTGTGGTGTTTTTTAACTGTTCCAAATCAGGCAATGCGGTCCATCACGTCAATTGCGATGGCCTGGTAACAGATACGGCAGGAACGGGCGATAATGGCCAGATATTCATGCCCAATGCCTTCAGTCCCAATAACGACGGGTTGAATGATATCTGCAGACCGATCACGCAGAATATTGATTCCATTGGTTTCACCCTCTACGATGAAAATGATGCGGTGGTATTTGCAACAGATCAATTGGGGCAGGGCTGGCAAACAACTTTTATCACCAGTACTGCTAAAAGATATTTTTATAAGATACAGGCCCGGACTCTTGCTGGTAATCACATTGGTAAGTGTGGCGAAGTATATGGCCTCACCTGTTTCCCGGTTAACCCCCCAAAGAGTTTTTATTATTTTGAAGACATGTTAACGCCTGGTGGATTTACAGGCGTGACCGCTGAGACCATGGCTACCTGTCAATAACCGGTAACCTTAAATCCAAATCAATTGGCTGGAACTAAAAATTCAAACTACGGCAGGATATTCCTTGTACTGAGCCTGGCTGTTTTTATATTCTGGTTATTGAGCCGGGTAGTAAATGTTTATCGCTTTGCTTTTGCGGGGGCTGTATTTGAGATACTCTGGCTGCCCATGATCGCTTCGTTGGTCATCCTCCCTGTTTTATCTTTTTTATTCTGGAGAAAAGAGAAATACGATACCCGGTCATTGTATTTTTTTTCAATGCTCATCGTCATCGCAACGGTTTTGCTGATGACCTTTCTTAATAATTGACTGAAAGCTGTCCGCAAATCAGATACTCCTGTTCACATCAAAATTCTCCAGTTCTTTCGAAACGGCATTTAAGAATGTAGAACCAAGGGCTCCGTCAATGATGCGGTGATCGTAACTCAAAGAGATGTACATCATGTGGCGGATGGCAATGCTGTCGCCCTGCGGCGTTTCAATGACCATGGGGCGTTTCTTAATAGCACCCACAGCCATAATGGCCACCTGGGGCTGGTTGATGATGGGCGTACCCATGATGCTTCCGAATGTACCTACATTGGTCAAAGTGAATGTGCCACCTGTGGTATCATCGGGCCTTAGCTTTCCGGTACGGGCTGCGTTTGCAAGGCCGTTCACCTGTTTGGTGAGTCCGGTTAAATTAAGCTGATCGGCATTTTTAATTACCGGCACAATTAAGTTGCCATTTGGCAAAGCGGTTGCCATACCAATATTGAGGTCTTTTTTTATAATGATCCTGTCGCCATCAACACTGCTGCTGAGCATGGGATATCTTTTAATGCACTTAACAATGGCTTCAATGAACAGGGGAGTGAAGGTTATCTTTTCACCTTCCCTTTTTTCAAAATCCTTTTTCACTTTTTCTCGCCATAGAACAAGACTGGTAACATCGCACTCGGCAAAACTGGTAACATGTGCAGAAGTATGCTTGCTGTCAACCATGTGTTTGGCGATCAGTTTGCGCATGCGGTCCATCTCGATCACTTCTATATTGCCGGTGTAAACAGTTGGTACGTTGTTCGTAGATGGTTGATCGTTGCCTGTTGGGCGTTGTTCGGCCACTGCAACGGATGCTGATTGCTGTGGCTGACTTGTCCCTTGTGGTTTGCTGCTTCCCCTGGTGGCCACATACGCCAGAATATCTTTCTTGCTCACCCTTCCTTCCTGGCCTGTGCCCGGAATATTTTCTAACTCGGCCATGCTGATGCCTTCCTGTTGGGCAATGTTTAAAACGAGTGGAGAGTAAAAACGTATTTTACTATTGGATACCTGTACGTTGCCAACTGCCGGCTGCGAACTGTTTGTTGGCTGATAAGGAATCTCCTCCACAACTTTCGCTTCTTCATATTCTTCCTTTATCGGGGCAGTGGCTGGCTGGTTGTTAGAAACGGCTGCATTTGTACCCACTCTTATTTTTGCGATCACGGTACCGATGGGTACCACATCGTTTTCTTTAAAAAGAATTTCTTCAATAACGCCTTCGGCAGTGGAAGGAACTTCGCTGTCTACTTTATCGGTGGCGATGTCCAGTACGGTCTCATCCTGCCTGATGGGATCCCCTGGTTTCTTATGCCATTTCAAAATAGTGGCTTCCATGATACTTTCACCCAGTTTCGGCATTACTAAATCAACTAAACTCATATAGAAATTTGAAATTGTAAATATAAAAAAATCACAAAGCACCTGATGCTTTGCCGCAATCGGGCTCAAAGGTAATTATTCCCGCTTAATCTGTAAAACCCCGGTTTAACCCTCTGCCAGTATGAATTTGCGTAGTAAATTCAATGCATTAACCGCAGTCAGTTGTATGTTTCGCATCCGGTCGAAGCGGAAATATAATTTCTGTGTCTCGATCTTTTCTTTGCTGCCATAAGCTACCCATACCGTACCCACGGGCTTACCGGGCATGTCGCCACCGGGCCCCATGATGCCCGAGACTGCGATCACATAATCGGCTTTGATATTCGTTAAAGCACCGGCTGCCATCTGCAATACCACTTCCTCACTTACTGCACCTTTCTGTTCCAGGGTTTCTTTTTCAACCTGCAACAGGTCTTCTTTTGCTTTGTACGAATAACTAACCACGCTGCCGTCGTAAAACTTTGAAGAACCGGGTATGGAAGTCAGCAGGTGTGCAATGTATCCGCCTGAACAGCTTTCAGCAGTACAAATTGTTTTGCCTTTGGTGAGGAGCAATTTGCCTACAACTTTTTCAATCGGCTCGTCTTCGTTGGTCACCATATATTCTTTCACCAGCGATTGCAGGGTTTCAAAGAAATGTTGCACCTCATTTTCTGTTTTCTCTTTGTCAAACCCGGTTGATGTCAGTCGCAGCCTCACCATACCATAATTTGGGAGGTAAGCCAGTTTGATGTGAGCAGGAAGGGCTGTTTCAAAATCCTGTATCAGGTCCGCCAAAAAACTTTCGCCCACACCGGCAGTGAGCAATGTTTTATGAATGATTACAGGGAATTCAAATTTCTTCAGCAGCATGGGTATCACATCATCTTCCATCATGCCTTTCATTTCGTGCGGTACGCCGGGCATGCTAACAAAGACCTTCCCGTTCTTATCGAACCACATTCCCGGAGCCGTGCCCCTTTTATTCTGAATCACGGTACAAACATCGGGTACTTCACCCTGTTTTAAATTGCGTTCGATGATGGGGCGGTTCAGTTTGGTGAAAATATCCAGCACGTTTTGCCTGGCCGCTTCATTAATGACCATGGTTCCACCAAAATATTTGCACAAAAGGGGTTTGGTGATGTCATCAGCAGTAGGACCAAGTCCACCGGTAATTAGAATGATGTCGGCATGTTTTTGTTCTTCATCCAGCGCATTCCATATTTCATCCCATACATCGCCTACCGCCACCCGGCGCATTACCCGGATGCCCCATTTGTTTAATTCCTGTGCCATCCAGGCGCTGTTGGTATCAATAACCTGTCCGATCAATAATTCGTCGCCGATGGTGATGATGGATGCCTGTGTCATGTATCGTTTTAAAAAGATTAATTTTAGTGCAAGATAAGTTAAGATGAAAACAGTCTATTTGATTTTTAGTTTAATAGTAAGCACAATTTCTTTCGGACAGAATATGCAGGCCCGTTTATCTATGGCTGTAAAAGGATTGGAAAAGGATGAACAGTTCAAACACGCCATCATGAGCTTGTTTGTGGTGGAAAGTAAAACAGGCAAGGTTGTTTTTGATAAGAATTCGCAGGTTGGGTTAGCACCGGCCAGTTGCCAGAAAGTGGTGACAAGTGTAAGCGCATTTGAAATGCTGGGTAAGCAATATCGATACAAGACAGAGCTTGGTTACAGCGGTGAGATCAGGGATGGGTATTTAAAAGGAAGTATGAATATCACAGGATATGGCGATCCGACCCTTGGAAGCTGGCGTTATAAAAACACAACCGCAGAAAAAATACTGGATACGTTCTATGCCATCATCGCAGGAAAATTAAAAATAAATTCCCTGGATGTGATCTATGTTGATAATTCCAAATGGGGCTCACAAACATTACCCGATGGATGGATATGGCAGGATATGGGAAATTATTACGGGGCAGGATGCAGTTCCTTTAACTGGAATGAAAATCAGTATACCATAAAATTAAAACCTGGTAAACAGGTTGGCGATAAGGTGGAATTAATTTCGATGAAACCTTTTCCTGGCATTCAGATGCTGAATGAATTAACAACAGGGCCTAAGGGGTCTGGCGACCAGGCATACATTTATTTCTCCCCCTATTCTGCCCTGGGATTTATCAGGGGTACTGTACCAGCAGGAGTTGATTCTTTTTTTATATCGGGTTCCTCAACAGACGGTGCTTATAGTTTTTCCGGTATGATGGCTGATAAACTTAACAAATCGGGAATTACACTTAACAACGGGAACTATTCCATGTTCAATGCTTTTATGAACAACCAGTCTTATTCGGTACTGCAGCCAGAAAAAATATTAGGCACCCTATATTCTCCCCCGATTGACAGCATTAACTTCTGGTTCCTTAAAAAAAGTGTGAACCTTTATGGGGAAGCGTTTGTAAAAACTATTGCATACGAGAAAACAGGATTTGGTGCAACAGATACAGGTATCAATATTATCAGAAATTTCTGGCAGGAGAGAGGTATTGAAAGGTCTGCATTGAACATCATCGACGGCAGCGGACTTTCGCCTGCCAACCGGGTTACTACCAATGCGCTGGTTGCGGTAATGCAATATGCCCGGCAGCAAAACTGGTTCCCGTCTTTTTATTATGCTTTGCCCGAAACAAACGGAATTAAAATGAAGGATGGATATATTACGGGCGTGAGAAGCTATACGGGTTATGTGAAAAGCAAGTCGGGAACCGAATATACTTTCTCTTTCATCGTAAACAATTTTGATGGCAGCGCCGGAACGGTAAGGGAAAAAATGTGGAAACTGCTGGATATTTTAAAGTAACTTGAAAAATCTAAAACATAAATCATAAACAATGGCTGAGCAAAATTTTAAAAACCATACGAGGTATGTACCGATGTTTCATTTTGTGGCTTCCACGTTGATTTTGGTACCCTTCGTATTCAGCATCATTCATTTCTTTAAAACAGTAAGTGCCGGTAGCGGAAGACTGGACGCTGCCCTGGTTGTGGCTTTTATATCCGGCGTGATACTCATTTTCTGGTATGCCCGTGCTTTTGCAATAAAGGCGCAGGACAGGGCCATACGTGCCGAAGAAAATTTCAGGTATTTTGTTGCAACCGGAAAGCCATTGGATAGCCGTCTGCGTATGGCGCAAATAGTAGCTTTGCGTTTTGCAGGGGATGAGGAGTTTGTAGTACTGGCTAAAAGAGCTGCCGATGAAAATATGCCTTCCAGAGAAATAAAGATGGCAATACAGCATTGGAAGGCGGATAATCACAGGGCTTAAACGGTAAAATATCCCGCCAGTTTTTCCTTCAATGATTCCGGCATGGCGGAGCGCTTCATGGTTTTTGCATCTACAAAGAATAATGTGACCACGCCGGTATTCAGTAATTCATCCTGCTGGTTATAGATCTCTGCATAAAATACGATCTTATGATGTGTGGGCATTTCCCTTAAGGTTGTCTTTACCGTGATAAGGTCGTCATACTTAGCTGGCCGTAGAAACCGGCTGTGAATTTCCACCACCGGCATGATAATGCCCATGGCTTCAATTTCTTTATACGTGTAACCTATCTGACGGATGGCTTCAGTTCGGCCAATTTCATAGAACTGGGCATAGTGGCCGTAATAAACAATGCCCATCTGGTCGGTAAGGGCGTAGTGAATGCGTATTTGTGTTTCGGTAACAAACATTTTAAAAATTGATATGCCGGATAATTATTTACCGATCAGGCTGTCTACACTGACTCTTCCCGGTCCGATGATCAGTAATGTGAGAAAGCAAATAAGGTATAAAGGAACACTTTCGGCTTTGCCAAAAACATCCCCATGATTTATTTTGAAAAGCACTACACACATGGTGATGATCAATGGTATTGTTGCCAATCTCGTAAACAAACCAAGCATGAGGAACAGGGAGCAGAAGAATTCGGCAAAAACAACCAATGCCAGCGAAAGGGTCTTGCCCAGGCCTAAAAAATTGATGAATTGATCCTGGTAGGTGCTGAAGTGGATCAGTTTATCATAGCCATGCCACATCATGAGGATACCGGCACCCAGGCGGATCAACAACATGGCTGCGCTCACAGCCCCGGCAGAATACTTTGCAGAGAGTAATTTTTTCATTTTTGTCTTTATGGTGGTTTAGATTTTTTTTTGATCAACTGTTATAGAAAATCTAAAAGAAAATCTATTTATCATTTCATTAACAGCATTGTAAAAATACATTCGTTTTGTTTACATCAGTTATCCACTTATTCACAATGTGTTTGGAATGATGTTTGCAACGGAGGCACATTAAGTAATTTTGCATCAGCAAAAATGACCGAACTCAAAACCATGATAAAACAAAGAAAAATATGCCTGTTACTGGCAGTCCTGTTTTCCCTGTCCGCCTTTTCCCAGCCCACCAATGCGATCACCGACGCAGAAAAAAAATTCAAAGATGCAAAAGCACTTTTTGTACAGGAGCAGTTTGCACTGGCTTACCCGTTATTTGCAGAGCTGAGGGCCCAATACCCGGATAACACCGTGAGCGACCATACATATCTCAACGACGATGTGAATTATTATTACATCGCCTGTGAACTTAAACTGCAACAACCCGTTGCTGAACAGGAAGCCAGGCATTATATCAACGTGGTAAATAATGAACCACGCAGGCAGTTGATGAGTTATCACTTAGCGAAGTTTTATTTTACTAAAGAAGATTTCAGCAATGCAATCAATTATTACGAAAGGGCGGGACTGGAAAATTTAAGCAACTCCGAGATCGCCGATGCAAAATTTGAAAAAGCATATTGTTATTTCAACCTGAAACAATTTGCAGAAGCAAAACCATTGTTTGATGAGATCCATCAATTACCCGGCAATAAATATTTTATTCCGGCAAATTATTACTACGGGTTCATCAGTTATTCCGAACGGCAATTCAATGAGGCATTGAAATCATTCAAGCTCGTGGAAACGCAGGAAGCGTATAAAGGCGTGGTACCTTATTACATTGCCGAGATCTATTATTTCCAGGGGAAAAAAGATGAAGCACTTCGCTATGGGGAAAGTGTTTTAAGCAGACCGGGTATTTTATACTATCAAAAGGAAATGAACCTGCTGATCGGTCAGTTGTATTTTGAGAAGAAGAATTATAAAAAGGCCCTGCCTTTACTGGAAGCTTATGTCAAGAGCAGCGATAAAGTAACTAAGGAAGTGATGTATGAACTGAGTTATTGTTATTACGATGCCAACCAGCTTGCCAAAGCCATTGAAGGTTTTAAACAACTGAGCAACGAAAAAGATTCGATGGGGCAGAACAGTATGTACCTGCTGGGCGATTGTTACCTGCGTACCAGCCAGAAGGCAAATGCCCGTACTGCTTTCCAGTACAGCGCTTACAACAGTTCTAATAAGGTGCAGCAGCAGGTATCACGGTTTAATTACGCCAAGCTTTCTTACGAACTCGGCTACGAGGATATTGCGCTGAATGAAATGAAGAAGTACCTGAATGATTATCCCAACAGCGAATACGATACCGAAGCAAAAGAGATACTGGTGAACCTGTTGACCAATACGAACAACTTTGCAGATGCCTTGAAATTATACGAGTCCTTTGATAAGCCAACGCCATCCATGCAGAAGGCCTATCCACGCATACTTTATGGAAGGGCGGTGGAACTCATCAATGACCAACAGATAAAAAGAGCGGATGAATTGCTGACGAATATCCTGCAATTGCCGGTATCAGCCGTTTCTCCGTACGCAAATTTCTGGAAGGGAGAGATCGCCTACCGGAATAGTGAGTACGACCTGGCCATCAGGTATCTTAATTTATATCTCCAGGCAAATGTGCCTTCGCAGGGGGAAGCCAATAATGCAACGGCAAAGTATGACCTGGGATATTCCTGGCTGCAGAAAGAAAATTACAAACAGGCATTGGGTTATTTTGAACAGGTGACAAAAAATGTCTCTGTTACCTCTCCGTTCATGGAGCAGGATGCGTATGTACGGAGCGCCGACTGTTATTTTATGAACAGGGAATTTGCCAAAGCGAACAGCATGTATGATAACGTGGTGAACAATGCACTGCCACAGAGCGATTACGCCATGTTCCAGAAATCGCTGATCGCCGGGGTAAAAAGTTCTTCTGAAAAGATAAAGACACTCAATACCCTGCTGAAACAATATCCCAAGAGCAGCATGGTGCCTGATGTGAATATGGAGATTGCTCTCACTTACATTGCCGATGAAAAATTCAATGAGGCTATTCCCTATCTGAATACGCTGGTAAATTCTGCAGAAGCAGGTGGCCTGAAGCCAAAAGCATATTTAAAACTTGGGTTGTGTTATTACAATACCAACCTTAATAATGAGGCGTTGGCCAATTATCAAACTCTCATTCAGAGATATCCCCAGTCGCCGGAAGCAGATGAGGCAACCGGCATCATGAAGAATATTTATGTGGAGATCGGCAGGCCGAATGATTATATTGAAATGATGCGTAAGAACGGAAAGAATATCTCTGTATCGGAAGCTGATTCACTTACTTATACCTCGGCAGAACTTAAATACAATGCAGGTGATTGCAATGCGGCAATCACGGGGTTTAAAAATTACCTGTCGCAGTACCCCAACGGCTCTTATGCACTGGAGGCAAATTATTTCAGCAGTGAATGTTATGCAAAGAGTAAAGACTGGCAGAATGCATTGGTTGGGTACGACTATGTGAACAGCAAGGGACTAAACCGCTACTTTGAAAAAGCAACCCTGGAAGCAGCAAGGATAAATTATTTTGAACTGAAAGATTATGGAGCTGCAAAAAAATATTTTGAGTCATTGACCACCGGAGCCGTAAACCAGGATAACCAACTGGAAGCATTAAGGGGGCTGGTGCGTTGTTACTACCAATTGAAAGATTATACAAAAGCAAATGAAGCCGCCAATACCCTGCTCACCAAAAAGGGGATCAATACCGATGACAGATCTATCGCATTCCTGGTGTTAGGTAAAAGTCAGCAGGTAAATGATAACTGTGCTGCGGCCATTACCTCCTTCAAATCCTGCGCTGCTATCAATAAATCAGCCTGGGGAGCAGAAGCCCGGTACGAGGTCGCCAATTGCCAGTTTAGTATGAATAACCTTAGCGCTGCTGAAAAATCAGCCTTGCTGGTCATTAAGGAAACCGGTTCTTACGACAACTGGGTTACAAAGAGTTATATTTTGCTGGGAGATATTTTCATGCAGCAGAAAGATTATTTCAATGCAAAAGCCACGTATGAAAGTGTAGCTAAAAATGCTGTAATCCCGGAATTAAAACAGGAAGCCCAGCAGAAACTTGATAAGGCGATCGAAGAAGAAAAATCAGTAAGTAAGGTTGGAGGGAATTAAAAGGCTGACCTGTCCCAACATTAAACAAATAAAAATAGTAAATGAGCAATAAAGAAATATCTCCTTTAAAAATGCGTATGAAACCGGCATATTACTTACTTCCTGTGTTGTGCTGTTTTTTCTCTGTTGCAGCTTTAGCACAGAAGGATACTGCCACTAAGAAAAAAACAACCACTATTGATATCACCTCTTCCTATAAACCGGTATTGCGCAATGCAGTAAAGATAAATTTCTCTGCAAGCAATTTAAGTTCAGATACTACACACCCGAACCTTACCTACGATATCCCTGCACAGAATTTATTTTATTCTTACCAGCCCATTCCGTTAAAGCCACTGGCCTTGCAGCAGGATACTAATCTGTACCTTGGGCAACGCAATTTTGTAAAAGTGGGGTATGGTAATTTCTCTACGCCGTATATAAGTGCCGGGTTCAGTTTTGGTGATGGCAGAAAATTCCTCGCCAATGTCTATGCAGACTATATTTCTTCCAAAGGGAAATTGCAATACCAGGATTACAGCAGGCTGCACGTAAAAGCAACGGGCAGTTATTTCCTGCCAAAGAATGAAGTATATGCCGGCGTGGATGTAAAGATGAATGAGAACTTCCTGTATGGGTACGATACCAGTCTTTATAAATATACCCGTAAAGATGTCCGCCAGCAGTTCCAGGATTTTTCTGTTAAAGCCGGTATCCGTAATACGGTAATGGGAGAATATGGGATCAAATATAACCCCAGCCTGCAGGTAAGTAATTTCATAAATGTAAATAAACTTGCAGAAACATCGGCGTTGCTGGCAATACCGGTTGAAAAGGAATTTGGGGAGGCCTTTGCATTCAAAGTAGAAGGGAAGGCTGACATTACCACCTATACAACCAAAGATGTGTTCCCAAACATCAAACTGAACAACAATGTTTTCCAGGTAGCTCCTTCGCTGGTATTTTCAACACCAAGGCTCAGTATCAATGGAGGATTGATACCAACATGGGATAATGGAAAATTTATCTGGCTGCCAAATGTATTTGCCGAAGCACAGATCGCAGAAAATATTTTTGCATTCCAGGCAGGATGGGTGGGTAAGCTTACGAAAAACACCTACCGAAACCTGTCTGAGATCAATCCATACCTGAAGACACTTACTGCGCAAATAAACACAAAAGAGATAGAATATTACGGAGGCATCAAAGCAACTTTAGGCAAACATTTCAACTTTAATGCAAAAGCCGGGCTGGTTACTTATACCAACCTGCCTTTCTTTATAAACGATACAGCTACCGACAATAAAGCCTTTGTTGTAAGTAATGAAACAGGTGTGAGAAACCTCCGTGTTCATGGCGATGTGAGTTATATCAGCCAGGATAAGTTCACCGTTACGGCCGGGGTAACCTTCAATGGGTACACGGGTATGAAAAGCAATGCAAAGGCATGGAATACCATTCCTATGGAATTCACCAGTTCCTTGCGTTGGTGGGCGCTTAAACAAGTATTGCTGAAAGCCGACTTTTATGCATTCGGTGGCGGTCACTTCTTGGCGAAAGGGAATTCGGCCAAACTGTTTGCACCCGGGTCAGATTTCAGCGCCGGCATTGAATTCAGGATCAGTAAAATGTTCAGTGCCTGGATGGATGTAAATAATATTTTCAACACCAAATATGAACGTTGGCATAATTATGAAGTATATGGCCTCAACCTGATGGGAGGCGTAAGAGTTAATTTTTAATACCGTACCCTATATTCCGATCCGGTTGATGAACTCAACCGGATTTTTTTGTGTCCCTCGCTCATTTGCCCGGCTCATTTGTAGGCCATATCTTTGTCCACATGCAGCAACTCATCGCTTCATATCTATTTCACAATAAAATTTGCCCGCTCCCGGGCTTTGGTTCTTTATTTATTACCACAAACGGTGCAGCGATTGATTTTACTGACCACCTGGTATCTGCTCCCAAACAAGTAGTATATTTCAATGATAAAGAAATGAACACGGCTGGCCTGGTGAACTATGTAGCCGAAAGAACTGGCCAAACCGAACAGGAAGTAATCGAATCGCTAAAAAATTTCTCTGCCCACCTTCGCAATGAAATTCTTATCCACGCAAAAGCGGTGCTGCCCGGTATTGGTCATTTTTTTATTGATGAACATGGTAACACTATTTTTGAACAGGAAGAATTACCCGAAGCTTTTATGCAGCCTGTAACGGCCATCCGGGTGATACACCCCAATGCGGAGCATACCATGCTGGTGGGAGATAAGGAGACCACGAATACCATGATGACCGAATATTTTTCGGAAGAAGAAGTGGTCAAAGACCGCTGGTGGATATGGGCCCTTGTTATTGCCGGGCTGGCATTATTAACCCTGGTCATTTATTTCAGCAATTCAAGCAATGCTTCTCATTTAGGCAACTCCATTAAAATTTAACCGTTGATGATCCGTTATACCAGTTGCCCTGTTTGTAAAAGTGAAGCCATTGAGCCGGAACTAAAGGCAATTGATCATACTGTTTCAAAAGAAGAATTTTCCGTCTGGCATTGCAATAACTGCACAGCCCGGTTCACACAGGATGTACCGGCGCAGAACGATATTGGGGAGTATTATGCTTCCGCCGATTATATTTCGCACAGCGATACAAAGGAAGGCATCATCAATACCCTGTATCACCAGGTAAGAAAACGAACGCTTGCTTCCAAAAGGAAATTAGTGAGCGGCCAGACCGGGCTAACCCGGGGAGCCATATTGGATATTGGTTGCGGAACGGGTGCTTTCTTAAGTACAATGAAGAATGCGGGATGGACGATCACCGGGTTGGAACCAGATGCTGCCGCAAGGGTAAAGGCGGTAGAGTTGTACGGAGTCAACCCGCTTGAATCAGACAAATTATTTGAACTGGTCCCTGCATCATACAACGCCATCACCATGTGGCATGTGCTGGAGCATGTGCACCAACTGCATGAATACATAAGCCAGATCGAAACACTGTTAACGGAGAAAGGAAGATTGTTTATCGCCGTACCTAATTATACATCAAAAGATGCGGATGTTTATGGAGAACACTGGGCTGCGTATGATGTACCACGCCACCTGTATCACTTCTCACCGCAGAGTATGGAAGAATTACTGAAGGCTCATAACTTAAAGCTTATAACCTGCAAGCCCATGTGGTTCGACAGTTTTTATGTGAGCATGCTGAGTGAAAAATATAAGAACGGCAAGGGAAATATTCTGAAAGCGGTGATCAATGGCTTTCTTTCCAACCTGAAGGCATTGGGTAATCCAAAAAAATGCAGTTCGGTGATCTATGTGATCTGTAAGCAGCAATAATACATCTGTAAAATTACTTGAGGTCTAAAGCCCCTCTCCTCAGGGAGAGGGGTTGGGGTGAGGTCAATTCAATCTCACTTCAAACATTTTTGGCCAACGCTTTCCTGTAATGAACATTTTTTTGGATGCGCTGTCGTATGCAATGCCGTTGAGGACTTCATCTCCCGGCTCCGGAGTATAAGCGGGTGCAAATTTCTGAATAGTGCCGGTAAGATCCATTTTGCCGGTTACATGCCCGCTTTCAGGATCGATCTTAACAATAAAGTCCGACTCATATACATTGGCATAAACAAAGCCGTCTATGTATTCAAGTTCATTCAGATAATTCACGGCGTTGCCGGAATTATCCCTGACACTGATGGTGCTTTTAACCTTGAAATCATCGGGGTTAACAAAATAGAGATTAGCCGAGCCATCACTGATGATGAGGTCCTTGCCATTGTTGGTAAGTCCCCAACCCTCGTAAGGCCATTTGAATGTTTTTTCCGGCTTATCGATATTTTTTATGTCGTACACATACACAATATTGTTTTTCCAGGTAAGCTGGTATATTTTATTTTTAAAGATGGTAATGCCTTCTCCGAATATCGAGTCAGTGCCCATAATATGCTTCTTCTCTACATTGCCTGTTTTGTAGTCGGTAATGCGCAAAGAAGAATTTTTAAAATCACCCGTGCCTTCATAAAGTTTGCCTTTGTAAAATTCAAGTCCCTGGGTATAAGCAGTGGTATCGTGTGTATATTGTGCAACAATGGTATAATTAATAACGGGTGTTGGCACAGGAATAAGGGTCTTATCAACCACTTCTTCTTTGTCACTGCCATTGCAGGCTGCAAATATCACCAGGATGGACAGGGCAGAATATCTTTTCATGTTGCTTTTTTAAGACTATGGACAAAAGTAACGAACTGTTCCGTTGCCGGGAACAGAAACGCTAAAAAGATTGCAAATATTTAGTTAAGTCCCGGCCGGGTCTCGGTTTTATGGTAATGAATATTGCGTTCTTTTAAATAGTTCAGTATGAAATTAAAACAGGCTTCGTCCCTGCCAACAAGCTCGGGAGGAAAAACACCCTTTGCAGTGAACTGTTTTTGTATCAACATGTTCAGCGCAGCCGTGCAGGTATACCCGGTGGTACGGCTCATGGACGATGTTTGTGTGGCTGCATCGTATTCGTCATACAGGTCGTAGCAAACCGTTTTTTCTGCATCGCTTATTCTGATCCGCATCAAAGTGAATTCTTCTTCGGTCTCGCCCAATTTCCACTGATCAAATAAAAGTGCAGAAGTGAATTCCATGGGAGATATCTTTTGTCCTTTGAATGAAACAGGAGCAGTATTTAAAAATCCTGCTTTTATTAATCCCTTCATCAGGTCAATATGCCCCGGGTAGCGCAGTGTTTTTTCTTTCATGTTGGGAATATGGCCCATGGTGAATAAGATAGAACGCAGGCCATCGGTGTTAAACGATTCCAGGGTGCCCACTTTTTCAAAGTCGATCAGTTCGGCATCGCTCAATGCAGGCTTGGTAACGATGTGGCTGTTCTCTACATAACGGGCAGGCCTTGTATATTCTTCCAGCACATCCACCGGGGAGAAGGGAGCTTTGTATTCAAAGGGGTAAACTCTTTTCTTTGGTAACCCGCCCACCATGCATTCAAAACAGGTGATCTTCATCCGCTCATTGTAATAACCCAGTATCAGGTTACTCATGCCCGGCGCTACACCGCAGTCAACAATGGCAGTAACATTATTTTCCCTGGCCAGTTTATCCAGCTCTAGTGCATTTTCAGGGAAGAAAGAAATGTCTACCACATTTTTTTTAGCAAGAATAACTGCTTCCAGTGTTTTGTATCCCATAAAACCCGGCACGGCTGAAATGACAAAATCAAAATCTTTGAGTAAGGAATTATAGTTGCTGTAATTGCCCAGGTCTGCTTTTACTGTCTTAACAGAATTATTTTTTTGTGAAAGCAGTTGCAGCGATCGTTCGCTTACATCAAAAGAAGTAACGGAATAACTTGCGGTCAGGTCAATGGCCATTGCACGGCCAACCATGCCGGCGCCTAAAATTGCTATTTGCATAAGAATGTATTTAATGCTTCAGTAACTTCCTTTGGAAGCATGAAGCTGAATTGGGAAATGAAAAATAAATTGTAAACGTGTTTCTGTCATTCTGAGTGATAGCGAAGAATCTCAATGTCACGAGTGGGATGCTTCGTTCCTCAGCATGACAGTGGCGACGTTCCATTCATCATGATGGAAACATAGGCAGAGAGCCTGTAGAAATGAGCGTATGGTTGTTTATTCTTCAAACTTATTTTGTTTTCTTACTCACCAATCTTAACTCACTGATGATATTCTTCGCTTCCGCATATTTATCCACGATGAACAGTACATACCGGATATCAACCATGATGTTGCGGCAGATAGTTGGATCGTAATTGATATCACTCATTGTACCTTCCCAAACCCGGTCAAAGTTAAGGCCGATCAGGTTGCCATTTGCATCCAGGGCCGGACTGCCCGAGTTGCCACCCGTAGTATGATTGGCTGCAATAAAACAAACCGGCTGCCGGCCATTCACGCCGTATCGGCCAAAATCTTTCTTGTTGTAGAGGTCAATTAATTTCTGCGGAAGGTCAAATTCATAATCTCCCGGTTTGTATTTTTCCATCACGCCATCCATGTAACTGTAAATATCAAACTTAACCGCATCCCTGGGCTGGTATGGCTTTACATTGCCATAGGTAACACGCAGGGTGCTGTTGGCATCGGGATAAAATGCTTTTTGTGTAAATACATCCATCTGCGCCTGCATATAGGTTCGCTGCAACTGGTTGATGGTTGCCTGCAGTTCGTTCAGTTTCGGACTCACATTGCTGCTGTAGGTTTTCTGCATGTCCATTGAAAGCTGAAAAGCAGGATCGGCCTTTATGGCATCACAAACATCTTTTGCATTGCCTGTGAGCAAGGTCTTTATGGAAGCAAGTGAACTGAGTTTTGTTCTTGCATACAGCGCTGTTGCAGTATTGGTATAACTGTTCCCATTCTGCTTAACCATGTCTTTGAACAATGGCGATACGTTCACATCTTTCTGTCCCGATACATACATTTCCATCAATGCTTCAAAAAGTTTCTGATCAACCGTTGCATTGTATTCCTTAAAAAGATCTTCGAGTGAGTTAAGCGCTTTTTCTTTTGCCGTATTATAACCTGCTTCGCCATTTTTTTCAAGTGCATTTACCAGGCTGTTTAGTTGACCGGCAAAACCTAGTATTTCTATCCGGGGAAATATCTCTGTATAATAATCCCTGGCATAGGCATAGGGCTCAATATCCGTGTAGGCCTGCTTCAGGTTTGAAAGCAGGTTCATATAGGCCAGGTTAAATTCCGGTTTTTGAAGAACGATCTTTTCAAAACTGGCTTCCATCTCTTTTCGTTTGGCAACGGCATTTGTCTTGGTAAGACCTAATACTTCGCCCTGCCATTTTTTCCAGGCATTGGAAATGGAAGCATACTTTGCTGCATACTGAATTTTTATTTCTTCATCCCTGCGCATAAAACCATCAATTACATTCAGCGCTTTTGTGCGGATGGCGATCTTTGCCGGGTCGCTCATGCTTACGATCTGTTCAATGGCACTTGAATGCAGGTATTCATTGGTGCGGCCCGGGAAGCCGAATACCATCGTGAAATCTCCTTCTTTAACGCCGTCCAGTGAAATGCTTAATGAACGTTTTGGTTTGTACGGAACATTACCGGGTGAGTAAGCAGCTGGCTTATTGTCTTTGCCGGCATAGATGCGGAACATGCTGAAATCTCCTGTATGCCTTGGCCACATCCAGTTGTCGGTATCTTTTCCAAAATTACCGATGGAAGATGGAGGAGCGCCAACCAGCCGTATGTCGCGATAGGTCTCGGTAACGAACAGGTAATATTTATTGCCTTCAAAAAAAGGTCTTATAAAAAGATCCTGGAAACTTTCTTTCTTAGCAGAAGTTCTTAATGCAGCAATATTCTTATCGATGGTGCTTTGTCTTTCTTTTTCACTCATGCCGGAGTTTACATCTTTCAGTACAGAAGCAGTTACATCATCAATGCGGATGATAAAGGTGGCGAATAATCCGTCATTCCGTAATTCCTGGTTTTTATTGTATGACCAGAAACCATCCCGTATATAATTATTCTGAATGGAGGAATGGTTTTGTATGGCATCAAAACCGCAGTGGTGGTTGGTAAGCAGCAGGCCCTGCTCAGAAATCACTTCGGCAGTGCAGAATCCGCCAAAACTTACGATCGCATCTTTTAAGCTTCCCTTACTGATGTTGTAGATGTCGGAAGCATTTATTTTCATGCCCATCTTCTTCATTTGTTTTTCATTAAGGCTTTGCAGCAGTTGTGGAAGCCACATGCCTTCTTCGGCAAGTGTTCTGCCCAAAAAAGAAACAGTGATGACCAGCAGGAGGAAGTACTTTTTCATATTCAGATCGTTTTCGCAAATTTAGGTTTTGTGAACCACATAGAAACATCGGACACATCGGTAAGCATGTGCTCCTGTTCTTGTTCCTGTGTTTCAATGTGGCCAGGATCGTCCTAACCGGAAATTAACCCTTTGTTAGCATCCATGGCGTTATTTTTGTACAGTAACACAAAATTTATCTATGAAAAAGATTTTACTCTACCTCTCAGTGGCTTTCCTCAGCTTTCAAAGCACCAACGCACAAGGCATTAAAGGAATATTAGACAAGGTTACCAAATCAACTTCCACTTCTGGCAATAACCTCAGCAATGAAGATATCATCAGCGGATTAAAGGATGCTTTACGGGTGGGCACCGACAGCAGTACCAAGAAGCTGAGTAAGATGGACGGATTCTTTAAAGACGCCGCCATTAAAATACTGATGCCGGAAGAAGCAAAAAAAGTAGAAAGAACACTCCGCAATTTTGGAATGGGCAGCCTGGTTGATAAAGCCGTTCTCTCCATGAACCGTGCAGCTGAAGATGCAGCGAGCGGTGTTGGAAATATTTTCTGGGATGCCATCAAAGGTATGAGCATAACAGACGGGTTGAAAATTTTGCGTGGCGGAGATTTTGCTGCCACCGATTATCTAAAGTCGGTGACCACCAGCCAACTTACCGAAAAATTCAGGCCGGTGATCGAAGCATCGCTTATTAAGATGGATGCCACCAAATACTGGAAGGATGTTTTCACCAACTATAACCGTTTTTCCAAAGACCAGGTAAATACCGATCTTACCGCTTATGTTACCGAAAAAGCATTAAGCGGATTGTTTTACAATATCGGCCTGCAGGAGCAAAAGATACGCAAGGACCCGGCGGCACAGGTAACGGATATCCTCAAGAAGGTCTTCAGCAATAAGTAATACGGAGCTGGATACAAGATCCAGTATCCAGTATCCAGTATCCAGTATCCAGTATCTCGTATCTTTTCTATAAACGGCATTGCAGTAATTAGGCATCGGTGTATATTCACTTCCTAAATTTATCTGCAATGAGATCCATCTTTGTTTTCTTACTTTTTTCTTTTGCGTATTTATCATTAACTGCACAGGAGGGCAAGGCCTATTTCCTGTCGAACCCATGCCTTACACCCGATGGCCAAACCGTTATCTTCAGTTTTGAGGGCGATCTGTGGAAGGCGAATGTAAATAATGGCCAGGCATCAAGATTGACGGCCATGCAGGGTTATGAGACATCGCCCCGTGTTTCACCGGATGGGAAATGGATCGCCTTTACCGGAAGGCAATACGGAAATGCCGATGTGTTTGTGATGCCGGTTAATGGGGGAGACGTGAGGCAGGTTACGTATCACAGTGCCAACGATGAAGTAACAAGCTGGAGTTGGGATTCCAAATTCATTTACTTCAACAGCAACCGTATGGCCCAGATCGCAGGCTTTAAAGTGAGTGCCGAAGGTGGTACGCCGGTGAGGGTATTTGGAAATTATTTTTTCCAGTTCGATCATAATTTAGTTGAACACCCGGGCTCAGGGGAAATATTTTTCAACGATACCTGGGAGAGCAGCAACCAGGTACAGCGCAAAAGATATAAAGGGCCTTTTAATCCCGATATACAATCGTACAACACTAAAACAAAACAGTATAAAAGATATACCGACTGGGAAGGAAAAGATTTTGGCGCAACCATTGATAAGAACGGAAACATTTATTTCATATCTGATGAAGCCAATGGCGAATACAATCTGTATACGCTGGAGAATGGTAAGAAGAAAGGATTGACCCGGTTCTCTTCTTCCATTAAAACGCCGCAGGTGAATGCCAACGGCGGTAAAGTTGTTTTTGAAAAAGACTACCAGCTTTGGCTGTATGATGTAAAGTCGGATAAAGAAAACAAACTCGACATTTCCATCTTCCGCAACAATACCTTGTCTAAAGAAAAGGATTTTGACGTACGGGGGAATATCTCTGCATTTGATGTTTCTCCCGATGGAAAAAAACTTGCTTTTGTTTCCCGTGGAGAATTATTTGTGAGTGATGTGGATGGAAAATTCATACAGGAAGTGAAAAGGGGCTCGGCCGAAAGGGTGAAGGAAGTGAAATGGATGAGTGATAACAGAACGTTGCTTTTCAATCAGACGCTTGCAGGTTACACCAACTGGTACACAACAGCCGCGGATGGTAGTGGTTCACTTAAACAACTTACCGGCGATAAGAAGAATGACCGAAGCCTGACCATGAATAAAAAAAGGACACAGGCTGTTTATGTCTCCGGGCGTGATGAGGTGAAGCTGATGGACCTGAAGACTATGCAGAGCAGAACCATTGTTAAAGATGAGATATGGGGGATACAGAATGGAGACCCGGGGTTTTCGCCAAATGACGAATACGTGGTATTTACTGTTTACCGCAATTTTGAACAGGATATCCTGGTACATAATATCCGGGAGAACAGGACCACTAATATAACCAACACCGATATCTCGGAAACAGGCCCCATCTGGTCGCCCGATGGGAAGTATATTTATTTCACTTCACAGCGATTGAAACCTTCCTATCCGTTTGGAATGGCCAATGCAAAAGTTTACCGCTTGCCGCTTGAGAAACTCGATGAACCTTACCGCATGGATAAGTTCAATGAAATGTTCAGGGAAGAGAAGAAGGACAGTTCCAAAAAAACAACAGTAGTTGCGGACTCAAACAAGGCTATTGCCATCGATATGGACCTTATTATGGAAAGGCTGGAACAGATCAGCCCTGCATTGGGCGCACAATTCCTGCAATGGGTTTACCAGAAAGGGGAGAAGGTGAGTGTATTGTATACCAGTAACCATGGTGAAGGGAGGGGTGCACTCTGGAAAACAGTTATCGAACCGTTTGAACAGAACAAAACAGAAAAGATAGCAGGCATAGATAATGCTTTTGGTTTTGATTTTGCGGAAGTGAATGATAAGCTTTACGTTCTGAACAATGGAACCATCAATAAACTGAACCTGGATGGTAATAAAGCTGAGCCCATCAGCATATCCTACACATTCAGAAGAAACCTGTCTGAAGAATTTGACCAGATGTTCTACGAGGCCTGGGCGCAGATGGAAGAAGGGTATTATGATGATAAGTTCCATGGCCTCAACTGGAACAAGACAAAAGAATATTACAAACAGTTTCTTCCCTACCTGAATACCCGTGCCGACCTGAGAACGATGCTGAACGACATGCTGGGCGAACTGAATTCCTCTCACCAGGGTTTTGGAACGTTTGGCGATGATGAGACCATTGCTTTGCAGAACCAGACGATGGAAACAGGCATCATCTTTGAAAATGAAAATCCCTACACGGTTAAATATGTGGTAAAGCGTTCTGTCGCCGATCGGAAATCTGTAGATATAAGACCGGGTGATGTACTGGTGAAAGTAAACGATGAGGAAGTAGATAAAAATAAAGACCGGAATTATTATTTCACCGTACCATCAAGAGACCGGGAACTGCGGCTTGGTTTTGTCCGCAACGGGCAGATCGTAAATGTAAAAGTTCACCCACAGGCAACACTGGTGAATAACCTGTACGATGAGTGGATCGACAATAACCAAAAACGGGTAAATGAAAAAAGCAATGGCCGGATCGCTTATGGGTACATGAAGAACATGGGCCAGGGAGAACTGGAGCAGTTCATCATCGACATGACGCAGGAACTGAATTCAAAAGATGCGTTGATATTTGATCTGAGGTATAATACCGGCGGTAATGTGCATGACGAAGTATTGAAGTTTTTAAGTCAGCGTACCTACCTGCGCTGGAAATACCGCGATGGTGCTTTGTCTCCCCAATCTAATTTTTCACCCGCCGACAAACCGATCATTTTGTTAACCAACGAACAATCCTTGAGTGATGCAGAAATGACCTCGGCTGGTTTCAAGGCATTGAAGCTGGGTAAGATCGTTGGCAATGAAACCTATCATTGGATCATTTTCACCAGTGGGGTTTCGTTGGTAGATGGTTCCAGCGTTCGTATGCCGAGCTGGGGCTGTTACAGCCTGGATGGAAAGGACCTGGAAGCAAGCGGTGTGCAGCCCGACATTAAAGTGATCAATACATTTGAAGACAAGCTCAATGGAAGAGACCCGCAGGTTGACAGGGCAGTGGAAGAGATACTGAAGATGTTGGGTAAGAAATAGCAGTAATTCCTGTTTTTAACCACATAGGAACATAGGTGGCATAGAATACCTTTCCTGTATGGAGATCACCAGGAAATATTTGGATGAACTTACTTATGCAGTAATTGGATGTGCAATTGAAGTACATAAACACATTGGGCCGGGGCTATTGGAAAGTGTTTATGAAAAGTGTTTTTTACGGGAACTGGCATTAAAAAGAATTTTATTTCGGGACCAGGTTTGGGTGCCACTTCAGTATAAGGGGCTAAAACTTGATGCTGAGTTAAGATTGGACGTCTTGATAGAAGATATACTTTGTGTAGAATTAAAAGCGCAGGATAAATTGCAGCCTATACATGATGCAATTTTATTCTCCTATATGAAAATGCTGCAAAAACCCAAAGGCATACTCATCAATTTTAATTGTATAAATATTTTTAAAGAGGGGCAGAAAACTTTAGTGAACGATCTTTTCGAATCATTACCCGAAGGGTAATCCCTATGTTTCCTATGTCCTATGTGGTTCCTATGCCTCTGACCAGTCGCCCCAAAAAAACATCTCGTTATGGCTAATGTTATTAAATTATTACCTATTATTGCAAATAAAATTGCCACTCCGTAGAAACGGAGTGACTTTTTTAACGATTGCTTGCTATATGAAAAAGTTTATTTCTTTTCTTTGCTGACCGGTTCAGCGTAAAGGCCCTGGTTGCCTTCTAACGATTGATTGTTTTCCTTTAGCGATTGCCTGCTGTATGAATTGATCAACTATCTGAAACAAAAATAAGATGGGAGATCATGTATACCTAACCAAGTTGGGTATGATTTTACCCTGTTAAAAACAATCCGCAGATAACAAAAACCTTTACTGTACCGGCTTTCAGACAAATTTCTTTATGATGCCCAACCGTTCTACCGACATATTATTTCAGCTGATAAAATCCCTGGAAAAGGCAGAAAAAAGGCATTTTAAACTATATATCAAGCGAAGTTCCTCCCGGCAGGACCTGAAGGTGATCCAGCTTTTTGATGCCATCGACAAGAGCAAGGACTACGTGGAGCACCTCATCTTAAAAAAACTACCCGGCGTAGAAAAACCCCAGTTTGCCAACCTCAAAGCACACCTTTATAAGGAACTGCTGGCCAGCCTGCGGCTTTTGAAAAGCGAAGAGAGCATCGACCTGCAACTGCACGAACAACTGGATTATGCCCGTATCCTTTATAACAAAGGCCTGTACCTGCAAAGCCTGCGGATACTGGAAAAAGTAAAAGACCTGGCCAAGAGTTATCACCAGGAGAGTTTTTTGATACAGGTGATTTCGTTGGAAAAAAAGATAGAGACCCTGCACATCACCCGCAGCGGCGAAGGAGCTGCCGACCGTCTTACCATGGAAGCAAATGAAGTGAATGACCAGCGTACGATGATCACGGCATTATCAAATCTTGCCCTGCAACTTTACCAGTGGTACGTAATGCATGGCCATGCCCGCAATGAAAAAGATGAGAAAGGGGTGAAACAATTCTTCAAAAAGAACCTGCCGCCAAACCCCGAACAGATCAGCGGCTTTTATCAACTGCTTTACCTGTACCAGAGTTATTGCTGGTACGCATTCATACGCCAGGATTTTTTGATGTACTACCGCTACAGTAAAAAATGGGTGGATCTTTTCAAGAAAGAACCGTTGATGATAACCGTGGAAACGGGGCATTACATCAAGGGCATGCACAACCTGATGACGGCAAATTTTAACCTGCGTAATTATAAAAAATTTGATGCCTACCTGGCCCGTTTCGAACGGTTCACTTTATCAAAGCCGGCAAACAGGCACGATAACTTCCGCATGCAGGCCTTTGTTTACCTGACCAGTGCCAGGATCAACCAGCATTTAATGAAGGGAACTTTTGGCGAAGGCTTAAAACTTGTCCCCTTTATTGAAAAAGGGCTTGACGAATTCTCCCTGTATATCGACCGGCACCGGGTGCTGGTGATACATTATAAAATGGCCTTGCTCTATTTTGGCGATGGTAATTATGAAGGATCGATCGATCACCTGCAGACCATCATCAATGGTCCGGTCGACATACGCATCGACCTGCAGTGCTATGCCCGCCTGCTTCACCTGATGGCGCATTTTGAAATGGGCAACGATGCGATCATTGAATCGCTGATAAAATCGGTGTTCCGTTTCATGTCACGCATGGAGAACCTGACCGTGGTGGAAGAAGAGATGTTCAAATTCCTGCGCAACAATGTATATGAGTCTGCCGAAAAATTAAAACCCGGGCTTAAAAAATTCCTCAGCCGCATCAAACAGTTTGAAAAGAACCGTTTTGAAACAAGGGTATTCTCTTACCTCGATATCATCAGTTGGGTGGAAAGCAAAGTGTATGATAAACCGATGAGTGCGATCGTAAATGAAAAATACATGCAGAGCAAAC
>Ga0209023_10001160_pt1 | contig 36269 bp, 32 predicted proteins | sample LakOneMetagenome_FD_187468 | JGI IMG/M metagenome (GOLD analysis project Ga0209023, IMG submission 187468) | Freshwater and sediment microbial communities from Lake Erie, Canada (SPAdes) (version 2) | ecosystem: Environmental > Aquatic > Freshwater > Lentic | place: Lake Erie, Canada...
GACAGCCGCTCTAGCGCTGGCGGGAGGCGAGTTCGGGCAGCGCCCGGCTCGCCTCCCGCGGTTTGTCAGGGGGTGCTCATACGATGCACATCGACGGGGTCCCGCCCGATGAGGAGTCTGCGAAGGAGGTGCGCCGATGACTGCGACGCTGTTCGACGAGTTATTCGATGATGATTCGTTCGGTGACGAGTCGTCGGCCGGCAGCCGAACCGGTGTGGTGCCCGAGCGCGCGGTCACCTTCGTCCACACCGCCGACTGGCAACTGGGCATGACCCGGCACTTCCTCGCGCCCGAGGCGCAGGCGCAGTTCACCGCCGACCGACTCGCCGGGATCTCGCGGATCGGCGCGATCGCCGCCGAGGTGGGCGCGGAGTTTGTCGTCGTCTGCGGCGACGTCTTCGACGATCACCGGGTGTCGTCGCGGATCATCACCCAGGCGCTCGACCGGCTGCGTGAATTCGCCATGCCGGTCTATCTGCTGCCGGGCAACCACGATCCCCTCGACGTGGCGAGCGTGTATCGATCCGGCGTGTTCGCCAAGGCCTGCCCGCCCGGGGTGACGGTGCTGTCGACGCCCGGCGTGCGGGAGGTCGCCGACGGCGTCGACCTGGTCGTGGCGCCGTGGCCGACCAAATCACCGTCGAACGACCTCATCGCCGAACAGGTCCGGCGACTCGGGTCGGATGACCGAATCCGGATCGTCGTCGGGCACGGCGGTGTCGACCGCCTGTCGCCGAACCCTGACCCCGCGATCATCGCCGTCGATCCGCTGGAGACCGCGCTGCGCGAGAACCTCATCGACTTCGTAGCGCTCGGCGACCGCCATTCGGTGACCGACCTGGGCGACTCGGGCCGGATCTGGTATTCGGGGGCGCCCGAGGTAACCGACTTCGACAACGTCGAAAAAGCATCGGGAGCGGTGCTGTCGGTGTCGCTCACGCGTGGGCAGCGGCCGAGCGTGGCGGTGGCCGAACACGAGGTGGGCAAGTGGTGCTTCCGCTCGCTCACCGCAGAGGTCGACGGTGCGGATGACATTGCGGCCCTGAGCGCCACGCTCGACGCCGTGCCGGCCAAGGCGACCACCGCGGTGCGGCTGGGCCTGGTGGGGAGGCTGTCGGTGGCCGACGACGCCGCGCTCGGCGAACTGCTCGAGACGGCCGCGGATCGCTTCGCCGCGCTGGTGCGGTGGGAATCCCGCGATGACGTGGCGGTCACGGCAGATCCCGAAGATGTCGCGGCGATGGGTCTGCGGGGCTATGCCGCAGAGGCAGCCGATGAACTTGTGGCACAGGCGAATTCGGGTGATGAGTCGGCCGCAGCCATCGCGCGCCATGCGCTGGCGCTGCTGGGCCGACTGGCCGGTGGTGCGAGGTGAAGCTGCATCGTCTCCGCCTGCGGAATTTTCGGGGCATCACCGACCGCGATTGCGTTTTTGCCGATCGCGGGGTGACCGTGGTGTCTGGGCGCAACGAGGCCGGTAAGTCGTCGATGGTCGAGGCGCTCGATCTGCTGCTCGACGTCCCGTCCGGGTCGAAGAGTCGTCGCGTGCAGACGGTTCAGCCGGCCGGATGTGATGTCGGAACCGAGATCGAAGCCGAGATCAGTTGCGGCCCTTGGCGGTTCACCTACGCAAAGGTCTTCAACAAGGGGCAGTCGACGTCGTTGCGGATCGTCGCCCCGCGCCCTGAACAGTTGACCGGCAAAGCGGCGCACGAGCGTGCGACGGCGATCCTGGGCGAGGCCGTCGACCTCGCGCTTTTGCGTGCCGCGCGCGTGGTGCAGGGCTCCGCGGGCACCGCCGTCGCGATGTCGGAGGCGGCATCGGTGACGCGGGCGCTCGATCGCGCCGTGGCCGACCGGCCCGACGGCGATCCCGGCAACGGGTCGGGTGACGCGGCCGACGGCCTCCTCACCGCGGTCGAGGAACAGTACGTCCGGTATTACACCGCCGGTCGGGGCCAACCGACCGGCGAGCTGCTCGATGCCATCAAACGGGAGAAGTCGGTCCGGGCGGAGCTGACGCAGCTCGACGCGGCGCTGGCGGCCATCGACGACGACGTGGCGAGAGTGGGGCGACTGACCCGGCGGCGCAAGCAGATCGATACCGCCGTCGAGCAGCTCAAGGTCGACCTGGAGCAGGCCGAGGTCGTGCGAAAGGCGGCTGACGACCTGCGCGACCGGCTGGCCGCGGCGACCAGCAGGGCTGAGGTGGCCGCACTGCGCCGCGGCGCGCTCGTGGGGGAGCAGGAACTCCGCGCCCGAACGGCGAAGAAGATCGCGGAGCTCACCGCCGTGCGGGACGAGTCACAAGGCGCGAAGCAGACCGCGCAGACCGCCGTTGAAGCGGCGACGGTACGCGTTGAGCAGGCCGAGCGGGCCCGGGTCGAGGCCGGCGCTGCGCTGACTCGGGCACGCAGCCGGGTCGAGGCCGCCGAACTCGGCGCGGAGCTTGCGGCGAAACGCGCCGACCTGGCCGCCGCGCTGGATCGCCTGCAACGCGTCGAGAAGGCACAGCGCGCACAGGGGGAACGCCTGGCCGCGCTGGCTGCCAATACCGTCGACGCGCAGGTCCTGGCCGTTGCGGTCCAGCTGCGCGACTCGTTGCTGGGAGTCGAAGCGCGGTTGAACGCGGTCGCGACGTCGATGCGCGTGATCGCGCTCGGCGATCATCCGGTGACCGTGAACGGCGCCGAGGTGGGCGCCGGCGAAATCAGCGTCGTTGACGACATCGTCCTGGAAGTTCCCGGTGTCCTCCGCGTCGAGCTGGCGTCGGGCGCCGATACCACGGGGCTGGCCGAGCAGCGCCACGACCTTGAAGGCCGCGTCGCCGGCCTGTGCGCGTCGCATGGTGTCGGCGATATCGCCGCACTGATCGTCGCCGGTGAGGAGCGTCGCACACTGGCCGCCGCGGTCACGGTGGCGAACGCCGAGGTCGATCGTCTGCATGCGGGCGAGACGGTTGAACAGCTCCGGAAGTCGGTCGGCCGGCTGCGGGACGAGGTTGGTGCGGCAGATGCCGTGCGCGTCGATGCCATCGACGGTCCGGCCGACCCCACCGGCGAACCCGCTGGGCTGCCCGACCTGCCCGCCCTGCGCGCTGCCGAGCGTGCTTGCACCGCAACATGTCTCACAGCGGAGCGGGGTGCGTCGCAATATGCGCGGATACTGGTCGAGCACTCGGCCGCCGTCGACCGGACCGGCGATGCGGCCGCACGCGCCACGGCTGACCTGTCCGAGTTGACCACCGCGCAGGACCTCGCGCGTGCGGCGAAGCCCGATGCCGACCTCGCCGTCGACCTCGCCGCCGCGGTGGCCGAGGTAGCCGAACGCGAGGCGTCGGTGCAGCAGGTACGGTCCGAGCTGGAGGCGGCCGATGCGGTGGAGCTCGAGCGCCGAATCACGGCGATGGACGACCGACTTGAGGCGATCGCCGCCGAGCGGGCCGCGGGCGAGCGGGAGGTCGCGCAGGCACTGGCCCGGATCGACCTGTGCCGCGAGGATGCCCGCCGCGACCGCCGAGATGAGGTGGCCGCCGCCCACAGTGCTGCACAGGCCGACTTGGCTCGGATCACCGCGCGTGCGGACGCCGCGAAGCTCTTGCGCGAGACGCTGATCCGCCACCGTGCCGAGGCCCACGCGCGATACAGCGAGCCATTCCGGCGGCGCGTCGAGGAACTCGCCGAACCATTGTTCGGGCCGGATGTGCGTTTCGATGTCGACGATGCGCTCGGGATCACCGCCCGCACCCTCGGCGGTGCGACGGTGTCCTTCGACGAGTTGTCGATGGGGGCGCGTGAACAGATCGGCATCATCGCGCGGCTGGCCTGCGCGATGCTCGTCGATGAGGCCGACGGCGTGCCAGTCATCATCGACGATGCGCTGGGGCATTCCGACGCCGACCGCGTCGCTCAGATGGCGCGGGTCCTCACTCGCGCCGGCGAACAGGCCCAGGTCATCGTCTTGACGTGCGCGCCGGAGCGCTATCGCGAGGTGCAGACGGCGAGCATCGTCGCGCTGTAAGCGCCATGGCCCACCCCGTGCGGGGCCAATACAAATTCGCGGAATGGGCGGTCTGGCGACCCGCCGTCGATGTGCTTTGGAGCGCACCGCGGCGATGGGATAGGCTGTGCTGCGTCCCGAGCCCCCGTAGCTCAGGGGATAGAGCGTCTGCCTCCGGAGCAGAAGGCCGCAGGTTCGATTCCTGCCGGGGGCACCGTGAAGTCATCCGAACGCATTCCAGGTGCCGTCTGGGTACTAGTGTCCGCGGCGTTCGTCATCGCCCTCGGCTACGGCCTGGTCGCACCAGTCCTCCCCGCGTTCGCGCGCAGCTTCGACGTCTCGATCACCGCCGCGACGATGGTGGTCAGTGCCTTCGCGTTAATGCGACTTGCCTTCGCGCCGGCGACTGCGCCCCTGCTGCGGCGGATGGGGGAGCGACCCGTCTATCTCTGCGGCCTGCTCATCGTCGCCCTGTCCACCCTGGCGTGTGCCTTCGCCAACAGCTATTGGCAATTGTTGGTGCTGCGCGCGCTGGGCGGTGTGGGATCGGTGATGTTCACCGTTTCCGCCATGAGCCTGCTCATCCGGATCAGCCCGCCGGCGATCCGGGGCCGCGTGTCCGGGGTGTACTCCTCGAGTTTCGTACTCGGCAACATCGTCGGCCCGCTGGTCGGCGGCGGACTGGTGGGGCTCGGACTTCGGGTGCCTTTCCTGGTATATGCGGCGGCGCTGGTCGTGGCCACCGCCGTCGTGTGGGTCGCGCTGCGGCATTCCGCGCTGATCGCACCGGCCGCACAGGAGGCAACGGGTCCGAGTCTGCGGCAGGCGTGGGCCGACGGCCCGTATCGGGCCGTCCTCGTCACCGCGGTCGTCTTCGGGTGGGTCTTCGCGATGCGCGTCTCGCTGCTGCCGCTGTTCTTCACCGATGTGCTCCACCAATCGCCGTCGATGGCAGGGTTCGCGCTGGCCGCGTACGCGGCCGGCGACGTCCTCGTCATGATTCCCGCCGGGCGGGCGTCGGACACCTACGGGCGCCGCCCGTTCCTCATCCTCGGGATGGTGATTCTCGCGGCGGCGACAGCGGGGCTCGCGATGACTGACCAGGTCGGCGTCGCCCTGCTCGTCACCGCCGTCGCGGGATTCGGGACGGGACTGGTGGCGCCGGTCATCCAGGCGACGGTCGCCGACGTGCTCTACGGGGGGCGCGGCGGATCGGCCCTCGCGAGCTATCAGATGGCACAGGACTCCGGGGTAATCGCCGGGCCGGTCATCGCCGGAGTCGTGGCCGACCGACTCGGATTCGGCCCGGCGTTCTCGTTGACCGCAGCACTCGCGGCCATCGTCGCGGTGGTCTGGATGTGCACCGGCGAAACCCGTGGCCAGGCGCCGGTATCGCAGGCGCCGGTCACCTGAACCGCCGGGTCAGGGCAGTGGGGCGGCGTTGCGAGACGCGAGCAGCTGCGTCATCGTCGCCTCTTCAGCGGTCTGTGCCGTGTTCATCTGTTCGGCCAGGGCCACGACGTAGGTCGGTGCGCCGGCCTTCGGATCAACGACCGCGGCCATCATGTGGTGGCCGCCCTGGTGGTGGCGCAGCATCAACTGTAAGAAATAGGTGTCGACCGCGGGACCCGACAGCGAACGCAGCCGCGTCATCTCGGCCTCGGTCGCCATCCCGTCCATCACCGGCTGATCACCCCCGGCGCCGGGGCCCGGGGCGCCGTGCCGGGCATGATCACCGCCGGTCGTGTCGTGGCCCATCCAGGACATCGGGTGACCGGGGTTCGCCGCCGGGGCCCCCCACGCCTGCAGCCAGCCCGTCATCTGGCCGATCTCCGTGGTTTGGGCACTGCCCATCCGCCGCGCGAGGGCGCGGACTGCGGGGTCGGACCCGTGTTCGATCACCGCCTGCGTCATCTCGACCGCCTGCCGGTGGTGCACGATCATGTCCTGGGCGAAGCCGACCGCCGTCGCATTCGCCTGATCGCGGCCCTGGTCAGAACCGCCGGCGTTTCCGATTGCGAAGCCGACCCCGATGCCGAGCAGCAGCGCTGCGCTCGCCGCCAGTGCGGTCACCAGGGCACGCGTGCGGCCGCGGTGTGCGTCGGATTCGACGCGCGGGGCACTCGAGGCGGGACCAGGCTCATCGTTGGACATGGTCACCACGGTACCCACGCGACGCGGATGTGACCCGTGCCAACTCGGGCGATACCGAATACCGCTGGACAGGGGAGATTCCATAGAATGGTCTTCCGTGACTCCCGCCGACCTCGCCGCGCTGCTGCGCGGCGTCACGCAGACCGTTCTCCACGAGCGCGATCTCGACGCCGCCGTCCTGCCCGAGATGGTGACGGTCGAGCGTCCGCGCAACCCGGACCACGGTGATTACGCGACCAATATCGCGCTGCAGATCGGCAAGCGGCTGGGCGTTGCGCCCCGCGAACTCGCCCAGTGGCTCGCCGAGGCCTTCGCCGCCGCTGACGGCATTGACTCCGCCGACGTGGCCGGACCGGGCTTCGTGAACCTGCGCCTGGCTGCGGCTGCGCAGAACAGTGTCATCGCGACCATCCTGGAACAGGCGGCCGATTTCGGCCGGGGCGGCGACCTCGCCGACTCGGTGGTCAACCTCGAGTTCGTCTCCGCCAACCCCACCGGCCCGATCCACCTGGGCGGTACCCGGTGGGCCGCCGTGGGCGACGCCCTGGGGCGCGTCCTCTCGGCATGCGGGGCGACGGTGACCCGCGAGTATTACTTCAACGACCACGGCGGCCAGATCGACCGGTTCGCCCGGTCGCTCGACGCCGCCGCGCGGAGGTTGCCGACTCCCGAGGGCGGTTACGCCGGGGAGTACATCGACGACATCGCGGCACGAATCGTCGCCGAGGTCCCGGGCATTCTCGCGTTGGGCGACGACGAGCGCGTCGAAGCGTTCCGCGCTCACGGCGTCGCGATCATGTTCGACCACATCAAGGCGACGCTGCACCAGTTCGGCACCGACTTCGACGTGTACACCCATGAGAACTCGATGTTCGAGCGCGGCCTCGTCGAGGAATGTGTTAACGAACTCAAGGCCAATGGGAACCTCTACGAGGCCGACGGGGCCTGGTGGCTCCGGTCGACCGATTATGGCGACGACAAGGACCGCGTCGTGCTCAAGAGCGACGGTGACGCGGCCTATATCGCCGGCGACATCGCCTATCTCAAGGACAAGTTCGACCGGGGATTCAACCACCTGATCTACATGCTCGGCGCCGACCACCACGGGTATGTCGTGCGGCTGACGGCCGCGGCGGCCGCCCTGGGATACCCGGCGTCGAGCGTCGAAGTGTTGATCGGCCAAATGGTGAACCTGGTCAAGGACGGTCAGCCGGTGAAAATGAGCAAGCGCGCCGGCACCGTCGTCACCCTCGACGACCTGGTGGAGATGGTCGGCGTCGACGCTGCTCGTTACTCGTTGATCCGCTCCTCGGTCGACGTCAACATCGACATCGACCTGGACCTGCTCCGCAAGCAGTCCAGTGAGAACCCGGTCTACTACGTCCAGTACGCCCACGCCCGGCTCGCCGCCCTGGGGCGCAATGCCGCCGACCTCGGATTGTCGGCCGATCCTTCGGCCGTCGCGCTGCTCACCGAGCCCACCGAGGGCGATCTGATCCGCACCCTCGGCGACTTCCCGGCGGTCGTCGCGACGGCCGCAGAACTGCGCGAGCCACACCGGGTTTGCCGCTACCTGGAGGCGCTCGCCGGCACCTATCACCGCTTCTACACCCAGTGCCGCGTGCTGCCGATGGGCGACGAGGAGGCGACCGACGTCAATCGCGCGCGACTCGCCCTCTGTGCCGCCGCGCGGCAGGTGCTGGGCAACGGACTCGACCTCGTAGGCGTATCTGCGCCGGATCGGATGTAGTTGATGATCGAGACCGTGTCGGCGGCAGAGCTCGCCGACCTCCCCGCCAACGTCTACCCGCGGGGCACCGCCCGCAGCGCCAACGGTGTGGTCACGATCGCGGGCGTGGCCGTCGACGAACTCGTGCATCGCCATCAGACGCCGCTGTTCGTCTACGACGAGGCCGATTTCCGTGCGCGGTGCGCCGCGATGCGCGAGGCGTTCGGGCGCTACGGCAGGGTTCACTACGCGTCGAAGGCGTTCTTGTCCGTCGAGATCGCCAAATGGGTCGAGGAGGAGGGGCTGAGTCTGGACGTCTGCTCCGGCGGCGAACTGGCCGTGGCACTGCACGCCGGATTTCCGGCCGCGCGAATCGCGTTGCACGGCAACAACAAAAGCGTCGCGGAACTCGACGCCGCGGTGGCCGCCGGGATCGGCCACGTCGTCCTCGACTCGCTGACCGAGATCGACCGCCTCGATGCGGTCGCCGCCCGCCACGGTGTTGTCGCCGATGTGCTGATCCGCGTCACGCCCGGGGTCAACGCGCACACCCACGAGTTCATCTCAACCGCGCACGAGGACCAGAAGTTCGGGTTCTCCATCAGCGGGGGCAAGGCGATCGAAGCGGTCCGCAGGGTGTTCGCCGCCGACCACCTGCGCCTCGTCGGCCTGCACAGCCACATCGGTTCGCAAATCTTTGAGCTCGACGGGTTCGAAGTCGCAGCCGGGCGCGTCATCGGCCTGCTGGGCGACGTCGTCGACGAGTTCGGCGAGCGCGCCGAGCAGCTGTCGATCATCGACCTCGGTGGCGGCCTGGGTATCTCCTATCTCGCCTCCGACGACCCCCTTCCGGTGGCCGAGCTCGCCGATGCGCTCGCCGCAATCGTCGAGCGGGAGTCGGCGGCGCTCGGACTGCCCATGCCGACGCTGGCCGTCGAGCCCGGGCGTGCCATCGCCGGCCCGCCCGGGGTCACCCTCTATCGGGTCGGCACCATCAAAGACGTTGTGCTCGACGGCGGCGGAATCCGCCGGTATGTGTCGGTGGACGGCGGGATGAGTGACAACATTCGCAGCGCCCTCTACGACGCGGAGTACGACGTCCGGCTGGCGTCGCGCCGCTCGACGGCCGACGGCGTGCTCAGTCGTGTGGTGGGCAAGCACTGCGAGACGGGCGATATCGTGGTCAGGGACTGTTGGTTGCCCGGGGACCTGGTGCCCGGCGACGTGCTGATCGTCGGCGCGACCGGCGCCTACTGCTACTCGATGTCGTCGCGCTACAACATGGTTTGCCGGCCGGCCGTCGTAGCGGTGCGCGATGGGCAGTCACGAGAGATTCTGCGCCGGGAGACGGTCGCGGACCTGCTGAGCTTGGAGGTAACGCAGTGACCGAGGATATGGGGCAACACGCCGGAGCACCGCGCGAGCTGGGTGTCGCGGTACTCGGCCTGGGCAACGTCGGCACCGAGGTGGTGCGGATCATCACCGAGAACGCGATCGACCTGCGTGAGCGGATCGGTGCGCCCCTGGTGATCCGGGGCATCGCGGTCCGCGATCTCGGCCGTGACCGCGGCGTGGCGCGTGAACTGCTCACCGATGATCCGGCGAGCCTGATTCGCCGTGACGACGTCGACATCGTCATCGAGGTCGTCGGCGGCATCGAGCCGCCGCGCGAGCTCATTCGCACCGCCCTCGAGTTGGGGAAGTCGGTCGTCACCGCGAACAAGGCGCTGCTCGCGGAGTACACCGGCGAACTGGCGGCCGCGGCGGCCGCGGCGAACGTCGACCTCTACTTCGAGGCGGCAGTTGCCGGCGCGATCCCAGTGGTCCGCCCGCTCATGCAGTCGCTGGCCGGCGACCAGGTCGAGCGCGTTGCCGGCATCGTGAACGGCACCACCAACTACATCCTGTCGGCAATGGCCGAAACCGGGGCCGACTATGAGACGGCACTGGCCGAAGCCGGCCGCCTGGGCTATGCCGAGGCAGACCCGACCGCCGACGTGGAAGGCTATGACGCTGCGGCCAAGGCCGCGATCCTGGCGTCGATCGCGTTCCACAGCCGGGTGACCGCCGCCGACGTCTACCGCGAAGGCATCAGCTCGGTGACCGCAGCAGATCTCGCCAGTGCCGCCAAGTTCGATTGCACCGTCAAACTGCTGTCGATCTGTGAGCGAATCACCGAGGCCGACGGTACCGAGCGCATTTCCGCGCGTGTCTATCCCGCGCTCATTCCGTTGGCGCATCCGCTGGCGACGGTGAGTGGCGCGTACAACGCCGTTGTCGTCGAGGCGCACGACGCGGGTCGCCTCATGTTCTACGGCCAGGGGGCCGGGGGAGCGCCGACCGCGTCGGCGGTGATGGGTGATGTGGTGATGGCGGCGCGCAACAAGGTGCATTCTGGGCGCGGCCCGTTGGAGTCGACGTATGCCTCGCTGGCGATCGCGCCAATCGCTCAGGTACCGACCCGCTACTACGTGGCGATGCACGTCCTCGATCGGCCCGGCGTCCTGGAAGGCGTCGCCGGAGAATTCGCCAAACACCATGTGAGTATCGCCGCCGTCCGGCAAGAAGGGGATGGCGGGCGGACCCAACTGATCGTCATCACCCACCGGGCGCCCGACGGCGCACTCGCGGAGACTGTGGCGGCACTGAAGAACATGGAAGCGGTAACCGCCGTGACCTCGGTGCTGCGGATGGAGGGAACCGATGAGTGACAGCAGTAGTGTGCACCGGCCGTGGCCGGGCCTGATCGAGGCCTACCGGGCCCGAATGCCGGTGGGTGAGGAGTGGACGATCGTGACCCTCCTGGAGGGTGCGACCCCACTGATCAAGGCGAACCACCTGTCCGAAATCACCGGATGTGAGGTGTACCTGAAGGTTGAGGGTCTCAACCCGACCGGCTCGTTCAAGGACCGCGGGATGACGATGGCGGTCACGACCGCGCTCAACAACGGCAAGCGCGCGGTGCTGTGCGCGTCGACCGGCAACACCTCCGCCTCTGCCGCGGCCTATGCCACGCGGGCGGGCATGACCTGCGCGGTGCTGATCCCCGAGGGCAAGATCGCGATGGGCAAACTCGCCCAGGCGGTCATGCACGGCGCAAAGATCATTCAGGTCCAGGGCAACTTTGACGACTGCCTCGAGTTGGCGCGGAAGGTGACTGCAGACTTCCCCGAGATCGAACTGGTCAACTCGGTGAATCCGGCCCGCATCGAAGGGCAGAAGACGGCTGCCTTCGAGATTGTCGACGTGCTGGGCCGGGCGCCGGATGTGCACGCGCTGCCGGTTGGTAACGCCGGCAACATCACCGCGTATTGGAAGGGATACACCGAGTATCGGTCCGACGGCGTCATCGAATCGCTTCCCCGCATGCTCGGCGTGCAGGCGGCGGGGGCGGCGCCGCTGGTCAACGGGGCCCCGGTGGCCAACCCGGAGACGATCGCCACCGCCATCCGCATCGGCGCGCCGGCCAGCTGGAACCAGGCCGTCGCCGCGAAGGAGGAGTCGGGCGGACAGTTCCGTGCGGCAACGGACGAAAAGCTGCTGGAGGCCTATCGTCTGGTCGCGGGCCGCGACGGAGTCTTCGTCGAGCCGGCGTCCGCGGCATCGGTCGCCGGGCTGCTCGCGGCGCGCGCCGACGGCTGGATCGAACCAGGCTCGACGGTGGTGTGCACAGTCACCGGTAACGGTTTGAAAGATCCCGATACGGCCTTGCTCGGCATGCCGGAGGTGGCGGCGATCCCGGTCGACCCGAGTGCGGTAGCCGACGCATTGGGATTCGGCTGAGCCGGTGACCGACGTCATGACCACGATCCTTCCGGCCGACCTCCAAGTCGCGGTGCGCGTTCCGGCGTCGAGCGCCAATCTCGGCCCTGGATTCGATTGCCTCGGCCTCGCCCTCGGAATCTACGACGACATCACGGTTACGACGATGGATGCGCCGGGGGTCCGCGTGCGGGTCAGCGGCGAGGGGGCACAGACCGTGCCCCTCGATGAAACGCACCTCGTCGCGCGCGCCGTCGAGCGCGGGCTGGCTCGCGCCGGTGTCGCGGCTGCTGGGCTGGAGGTCGACTGCGTCAACGCGATCCCGCATTCGCGGGGGGTCGGATCGTCGGCTTCGGCTGTCGTCTCCGGGCTCCTCGCCGCGTCGGAGCTGCTCAGCATCGCCCCCGAAGCCTTTGGGACACAAGCTCTTTCCGACGAGGATCTGGTTCAACTGTCGGCTGAGTTCGAAGGCCACCCGGATAACGCCGCAGCCAGCGTCCTCGGTGGCGCGGTGGTCACCTGGACCGACGGGGATGGGGAGGCCATTGGCTACGCGGCCCGGCGCCTCCACGTCGATCCGCGTATTCGGGCCACGATTTTCATCTCACACACGGAGTCATCGACGTCGCAGACGCGCGGCCTCCTGCCGGACTCGGTGCCGCGCTGCGACGCGGTGTTCAACGTGAGCCGCACTGCACTTGCGGTGGTGGCGCTGACCCGTGAGCCCGACCTGCTGCTCGCGGCCACCGACGATCGGCTGCACCAGCAGTATCGTGCCGAGGTCCTGCGTCCCTCGGCAAATCTCGTCGCGGACCTGCGCGCGTCCGGCTATGCCGCGACGATTTCGGGTGCCGGTCCGACTGTCCTCGTCCTGCACACCGCCGACCTGCCCGCAGGGATGGCGGATCGGGACGGGTTCACCATGGTTGAGACATCTATCAGCGACGGACCCACCGTCGTCGACGCGCGCTGACCGGCGTGTCAGGGAGTCTGGTTGTTGCCCAGGCCACTGCAGCGCGCTAGTATGACAGCGTCTCGCTGAGTGAACGTGAAATCGCCGTTTGCGGACGTCCCCCGATCTTCCGGTTGATTCCGGGCAACGGCTTGTGACTTCCACCGCCAGCAGACCCATTGTTTTCCCGTGCAGGGATTTCATCCACCTTCGCGCATCAGAACGCGTCGAGGGAACGAAAGGACTTCCGTGACTGAAACGGATCTCACTACCGCCCCGGTCGCCTTGGCGACCCCCGTCGAAGCCCCCGCGGCCCCGGCTGCTGATCCGGCCGCCGTCGACCGGCCGGCGTCGAAGGCCAAGACCGGGTTGTCGGGCATGGTCCTCCCAGAGCTCCGCTCCTTGGCCGGCGGGCTCGGCATCAAGGGCGCATCCGGGATGCGAAAGGGTGACCTGATCAGTGCGATCAAGGAGCGCCAAACCAGTGCTGTGTCTGCCGGTGCGAGTCCCGAACCGGTCGGCGACCGGCGCGAGAAGGCCGCCCCAGAGAGCCCTGGGGCCGAGAATTCCAAGGTTGAGGGTGTGCCGGCTGAGAGTGTGCCAGCGGGGAGCGTGACGGGCGACCGCGCCGAAGGCGCCGGCAGTACTCGTTCCGGCGTGGATGGCGAATCCGCCGGCGACGGTTCGGGCGAGGCGAAGAACGAGGGCCCGGGCGGCAACCGCAACCGCAACCGCAACCGCAACCGCGAGGGTGGCGAGCAGGGCGGCCAGGGCGGTCAGAACAAAGATCAGGGAAGCCAGAACAAAGAGCAGAACAAGGGCGGCCAGGGCGGTCAGAACCAGGGCGGTCAGAACCAGGGCGGTCAGAATCGGAACCGCGACGACGACGGCGAGGGCGGCGGCCGCAACCGGCGCAACCGCCGGTTCCGTGAGCGCAATCGCCGCGGCGGTCGCGACCACGATGCCGAGCCGCAACTGTCCGAAGACGACGTGGTTGCGCCCGTCGCCGGCATCCTCGACGTTCTCGACAACTATGCCTTTGTGCGCACCTCCGGCTATCTGGCCGGCTCGAACGACGTCTATGTGTCGATGAACCTCGTCCGTCGCTACGGGCTCCGCCGCGGTGATGCGATCACCGGTGCGGTCAAGGTTCCGCGCGAAGGCGAGCAGAGCGGCGGCGGGGCCGGTGGCGGCAACCAGAGCAACCGTCAGAAGTTCAATCCGCTGGTGCGCCTGGATACCGTGAACGGCGGCGATCCGGAGTCCGCGCGCAATCGTCCCGACTTCAACAAGCTGACGCCGTTGTACCCGAACGAGCGGCTGCGCCTGGAGACGACGCCGGATCGACTCGATACCCGCGTGATCGATTTGATCATGCCGATCGGCAAGGGTCAGCGCGCCCTTATCGTGTCGCCCCCGAAGGCGGGCAAGACGACCATTCTGCAGGACATCGCCAATGCGATCGCGACGAACAATCCCGAGTGCCACCTGATGGTCGTACTCGTCGACGAGCGGCCCGAAGAGGTCACCGACATGCAGCGCAGCGTGAAGGGCGAGGTCATTGCGTCGACCTTCGACCGTCCGCCGTCAGACCACACCAGCGTCTCCGAACTCGCGATCGAGCGGGCCAAGCGCCTGGTCGAGCAGGGTAAGGACGTCGTCGTGCTGCTCGACTCGATCACCCGCCTGGGTCGCGCGTACAACAACGCCTCCCCAGCCTCGGGACGCATCCTTTCCGGTGGTGTCGATTCCACCGCGCTGTACCCGCCCAAGCGCTTCCTCGGTGCGGCACGCAATATCGAGCACGGTGGTTCGCTGACCATCATCGCGTCGGCGCTGGTGGAAACCGGTTCGACCGGTGACACCGTGATCTTCGAGGAGTTCAAGGGCACGGGCAACGCCGAACTCAAACTCGACCGTAAGATTGCCGAGCGTCGAGTCTTCCCGGCGGTCGACGTCAATCTGTCGAGCACCCGTAAGGACGAGCTGCTGCTGTCCCCGGAGGAGTTCTCGATCGTTCACAAGCTGCGCCGCGTCCTGTCCGGACTCGACAGCCATCAGGCGATCGATCTGCTGATCAGCCAGTTGAAGAAGACGAAGAACAACATCGAGTTCCTCATGCAGGTGCAGAAGAATACCCCGGGCGCGGTCAACGACGACGACTAGGTGACCCGGCCCGCCCGGCCCTTTCGCCGAGTGGGCACCTTGTTTTCGTCGAGTGGGCACCTTGGTGTGCGGCGCGCGTTCAAATCGGCGTCGACGTGCCTGGTCCTACGCCGGTCGACGTGGGTGGACGCCGGCGTGACGGATCCGTCTAGGTTGCTGCTGCGTCTAATGGGCATGGGCAGATATGACGGCGAAGCCAGACGCGATCACTTTCGGCGGGCAGCGGGCAGTGTTGGGACCGCAGGCCTGCGAGACTTGAGGATTCTTGACGGCCGGGCGACAGTGCGTCGTGTGGCGCGGCTGACCGCGCGGGAACGGATTTTGGCCACTGCGTCGGCGTCGCCGGGCGTCCCCGTGGTCGCGGGAACCGCAGCAGCCATTTTGCACGGCAGTATGTGGTTTGATCCGGAGTTCCAAATCGAACTCCTTCATGACCTGAAGGGGTCCAGTCGTCATGGTGTCGGCCGCACCACACGCCGCTATCAGATCTCGTCGTCGGATGTGGTGGAGGTCGATGGCGTCTGGGCGACTACGCCAGTGCGAACCGCCTTTGATGTGGGACGGATACCTCCGGATTGGCGAGGTCTGGGCTACCTCGACGCCCTTCACCGTGCGATTGGATTCTCGCTTCCCACACTCTTTCGGTACATCGAGAATCACGCTGGATGGCGCCATATCCGGCAGCTCCGCGCGATCGCGCCATTGATTGATGGCAGTGCGGAGTCGCCGGCGGAGAGTTGGGTGCGGCTATTGATGCTTAAGGGCGATCTGCCGACGCCTGAGTTGCAGATACCCATTGCTGACGAGGTCGGTCGCGAGTTCGCCCGGGCTGATCTTGGCTATCGGGCCGAGAAGATCGTCATTGAGTACGACGGTGCAGAATTCCACGAGACCCCGGCGCAGCAGGCTCACGACATGGCGCGAGATGCGAAGCTGGAAGCCCTGGGGTGGAAGGTGATTCGGATCAATGCGAAGCGCCTTTTCGAAGAGCCGTGGAGCATCCTGACTGAGATTGAGCGAGCGCTACACGAGCGAGGCAGGTACTGACTGCCCACTCGGCGACAGTGAGGTGCCCACTCGGCGGGGTTGGGGTGCCCACTCGGCGGATCAGTAGACGTCGCGCAGGTAGCGCTTATCCTTCTTGAGCTCGTCGACGTAGTGGGCCGCGCCACCGGAGTCGAAGCCTCCGTGTTTGGCGACGATCTCGTGTAGCGCCTCGTCGACATCGTGGGCCATCCGGGTCGCGTCGCCGCACACGTAGACGTGCGCCCCGCGCTCCAGCCATGCCAAGAGGTCGGCTCCGTTTTCTTCCATCCGGTGCTGGACGTAGTCCTTGTGCCCCTGGTCGCGTGAGAAGGCGAGGTCCAGTCGGCTCAGGACGCCGTTGGCGGCGAACGCCTCGATCTCGTCCCGATAGGCGAAGTCGAACTCGCGGCGCTGGTCGCCAAAGAACAGCCAGCTCTCCCCGGTCGCCCCGCGCGCCGCCCGTTCGTAGAGGAACGAGCGGAACGGGGCGATACCGGTACCCGGCCCGATCATGATGATCGGCACATCATCGGCCGGCAGGCGGAACGACCGGTTGGGGGTGATGAAGACACCCACCTCGTCGCCGACGGCTCGCCGGTCGGCCAGGAATGTCGTGGCGCAGCCGCCGTGGTCGCGGTCAAATGACCGGTACCGCACCGTCGCCATCGTGATGTGCACGCTGTTCCCGTGCTTCGCCGGGGATGATGCGATTGAATAGGCGCGCGGCGCGAGCGGGCGCAGCTCGCCCAGTAACTCCTCGCCGGTGATCGTCAATGAGGGGTCGACGTTGAGGACGTCGAGCACGTCACGCCCCCACAGCCACGCCTCGAGCGCCTCACGATCACCGGTCTCCGACAGGTGGGTGAGCTCGGCGTCACCGCTGCGCGTGGCGACGTAGTCGACGAGGTACTTCGAAGCCGTCGAGATCTCATAGTGACTGGTCAACGCCTCGCGCAACGTGCGCTCGCTGCGGCGGTCGACGATCACCTCATCGCCGGTCGCGCCCAGGCGTTCCAGAATGCGCTCAACGGCGGCCGGATCGTTGACCGGTAGCACCGACAAACCGTCGCCGGGCTGGTAGTCGATGCCGCTGTCGCCGAGTGTCAACTCGATGTGGCGGACCTCTTTCGCCGAGCCGGCGCCGGACAGCACGCTGTTCGCCACAACGGTCGCCCGATAGGGGTTTCGCCGGCTCCAGGAAGTCTTGCGCGCGGGCTGTTGTTCGGGTTCCGGGGGCGCACTCACCGGCGGTGCGGGAGGTGTGGTGATCCCGGCGAATTGATCGAGTGCGCGCGGCAGCCACGTGTCGATCGCCGCCTGGAAGTCGACGTCACATTCGGCGCGTGCGACGACGCGCCGCGCGCCGAGTTCGGCGAGGCGGGTGTCGAGATTGATGGCGGTCTGACAGAAGCCGTCGTAGCTGGAATCGCCGAGTCCGCACACGGCGACCTCGACGCCGTCGAGGCGGGGCGCGTCGTTGCTGGCCACCGCCCGCCACAGGTCCGCTGCGTTGTCGGGCATGTCGCCCTCGCCGTAGGTGGAGACGACGATAAGGATCTTGCGCGCCGCCGCGATATCGGCGATATCGACTTCGTCCATGTCGGCGACCCGGCACACCAGGCCGCGCGGGGCGGCGAGGCGTTGCACCTGGACCGCGACCCACTCCGCATTGCCCGACTGCGTGCCGTAGAGGACGAGTAGTTCTTCGCCGCCGGCCGGCGCCGTGACATCCGGCCGTGCCTTCAACCCGGCGAGGTACCCTGCGATCCAGGCCTTCTGCTCGCCGGTCAGCGGTGTATCGGGCGTCGGGGGAGAGGCGAGCAGGTCCATCGGGTATCGGTCCCTATCGGTAGGCGGGTGGTTCGGCAGGCGGCAGACAAACGGCCGTATCAATGTATCGGTCGGGAATGCCCGGGGGACAGGTGCTGTTAACCCGGTAGGCGGTCGGAGGCCATGATTTCGGGACATCGTGCCCCGCGTGGCATACTGGATCGTCGAATCCAGTCCGGTTCCGGTTCACACTCGGCAATCCACCGGGTGACCCGGCGACCATGAAAGGGACACCATGAAGAAGGACATCCATCCGGAGTACGTGGCCACCACCGTCGTGTGCGGCTGCGGTAACACGTTCGAGACCCACAGCACCAAGTCTGATGGCCGGATCAACGTCGAAGTCTGCTCGCAGTGCCACCCGTTCTACACGGGCAAGCAGAAGATTCTCGACACCGGCGGCCGCGTCGCCCGCTTCGAGAAGCGCTACGGCAAGCGCGAGAAGAAGGCCACCGCCGACAGCTAGCGGGTCAAGTCGAAGCGGCGCCCGGCGTGCGATTGCGCACGCGCGGGCGCCGTGGCGTTTGTCCGGGCACGCGCTGGCAGAACAGGAAGGCACGCAATGGCAATCGAGCAACCGTCGGCGATCGACGATGTCCTTGCCGAGTATGCGGGATTGGAGACGCAGCTCTCCGATCCGTCGCTGCACGACGACTCGGCCAACGCGCGCCGCGTTGCCAAGCGCTTCGCCGAGCTCGGCCCGATCATGTCGACTCACACCAAGCTTGTCGCGGCGCGCGATGACCTCGCCGCCGCCACCGAGCTGGCCGATGACGACCCCTCCTTTCTCGAGGAGATCCCCCCGCTGAAAGCGCAGGTCGCGAAGCTCGACGAGACGCTGACCGACCTGTTGGCCCCGCGTGACCCACACGACGGCGATGACGTCGTCCTCGAGGTCCGGCCCGGCGCCGGCGGCGACGAGTCGGCACTGTTCGCGGCCGACCTGGTTCGCATGTATCTCAAATACTGCGAGCGGCACGGCTGGAAGGCGCAGGTGCTGGGCGCCACCGAGTCCGATCTCGGTGGCTACAAGGAGGCGACGCTGTCCATCCGGGCGCCGCAGGCCACCCGTGACGGAGTCTGGTCTCGACTGAAGTTCGAAGGCGGTGTGCATCGGGTGCAGCGCGTCCCGGTCACCGAGTCGCAGGGCCGGATCCACACCTCGGCGGCGGGCGTGCTGATCTATCCCGAACCCGACGAGGTGGCCGAGGTGGAGATCGATGACAAGGATCTGCGCGTCGACGTCTACCGCAGCTCAGGCAAGGGCGGTCAGGGGGTCAACACCACCGACTCGGCGGTGCGGCTGACGCACCTTCCGACCGGGATCGTCGTGACGTGTCAGAACGAGCGGTCGCAGCTGCAGAATAAGGCGCGGGCGATGCAGGTGCTTGCCGCGCGGCTGCAGGCGCAGGCCGAGGAGGAAGCCGCGGCCACCGCCGCGCAGGGCCGAGCGGCACAGATCCGCACGGTCGACCGCTCCGAACGGATCCGCACCTACAACTTCCCGGAGAACCGGATCGCCGACCACCGCATCGGCTTCAAGGCCAACAACCTCGACTCGGTGCTCGGCGGCGACATGGATGCGCTGCTCGATGCCCTCGTCGAGGCCGACAAGCAGGCTCGACTGGCCGCGCAGTGATGCCGCGCGAGCACATCGCCGTCGCGGCCCAGACGCTGACCGCGGCGGGGATCGACTCGCCACACTCCGACGCCCACTGGTTGCTGGCCTACGCGCTGGGCGTCGATCGCGGCCGGTTGGCGCTCGTCGACGAGGTCGACGCACCCGCGGCTGCGCGGTTCGCCGAGGCCATCGAGCGTCGTGCCGCGCGCGTCCCGCTCCAGCACATCGTGGGCCGCGTCGAGTTCGGCGCACCGGATGCGGTGATCGAATTGCGTGTCGGGCCGGGGGTGTTCATTCCGCGTCCGGAGACCGAACTCCTCCTCGAGTGGGCGATTGCGACTGCGCCGCCGGGCGCCCTGGTCGCCGATTTCTGCTCCGGATCGGGCGCGCTGGCGTTGGGGCTGGCGTCGGCCCGCGATGATGTGCGAGTCGTCGCGGTCGAACTCTCTGGACCGGCGACGGCCTGGCTGCGGCGTAACGTCGCGGCCCAGCCGCTGTCGGTGGCGCAGCGGGTGGCCGTGGTCGTCGCCGACGTCACCGAGCCCGGTGCGCTCGGGGACGCGATCGCCGCGCAGGCCGGGCCGCTGGGCTGGCCCGTTGCCACGCCGCTGGACCTCGTCATCGCCAACCCGCCGTACGTTCCGTCCGTGGCCGATGGCGCGCCGACGGCGGTATCCCCCGAGGTGCGGGCCGATCCCGCTGCGGCGGTGTTCGCCGGTGTGGACGGCATGTCGGTGATCACGCCGATGCTCGCCTCGGTCCGGGCCCTCGGGGCGGCCGGTGCGGCCGTTGGAATCGAGCACGATGACTCGACCGGGCCGGCGGTGGCGGCCGCGCTGAGTGCTGCGGGGTTTGTCGCGGTCCGGGCCCGCGCCGACCTGGCTGGCCGGCCGCGATTCGCGACCGCGCGGGTGCCCGGGGTCGCCTCGGGGGCTGTGCAAGGATGAGACGGTGAGCACTGTCTACGACTGCATGGACCCGCAGATTCGCTCGTCGGGCATCGCGGCCGCTGTCGCGGCGGCGCGGTCGTCGCGGCTGGTCGTGGTGCCGACGGACACGCTGTACGGGATCGGTTGCGACGCGTTCGACGCCGACGCCGTCGCCGACCTGCTGAAAGCCAAGGGGCGAGGTCGCGATATGCCAGTCCCGGTGCTCGTCGGCTCGTGGCACACGATCGACGGTCTGGTGCTGTCGGTGCCGCTGGCCGCACGCGAGCTGACCCGGGCGTTCTGGCCGGGGGGGCTGTCGCTGGTCGTGGCGCAGGCCCCATCGTTGGCGTGGGACCTGGGGGACACCGATGGCACGGTGATGCTGCGGATGCCGCTGCATCCCGTCGCCATCGAGGTGCTGCGCGAGGTTGGTCCGATGGCGGTGTCGAGCGCCAATGTTTCGGGCCGTCCGCCGGCGACGACGGCGGAGGAGGCGCGCGAGCAACTCGGCGATGCGGTCTCGGTCTACCTCGACGGCGGGACCGCGGCAACCGCGGTGGCGTCGACCATCGTCGACGTGACCGGCGAGGTGCCGACGATCCTGCGCGAGGGCGCGATCAGCGCCGAGGCGATCAGCGAGGTGCTCGACGTCGATGTCGAGCAGTTGCGGGGTGTGTCGTGAGCACCGACGATGTGCGGTCCGTCGATCCGAGGGTCGCCGATCTGATTGGTGCGGAGGAGGGGCGTCGCGCCGACACCGTGTCTCTGGTCGCCAGCGAGGTGGTGTCGACGCCGGCCGTGCGCGCGGCGCTGGCCAGCGAGTTCGGCGACAAGTACGCCGAGGGATACCCGGGGCGCCGCTATCAGGGCGGCTGCGAGGTCGCGGACGAACTCGAGGAGCTCGCCACCGCCCGTGCCCGCGACCTGTTCGGTGCGCAGTACGCCAATGTGGCTCCGCTGTCGGGGTCGGCGGCCAGTCAGGCCGTGTATGCGGCTTTCGCGCAGCCGGGCGATGCGGTTCTGGCCTTGTCGCTGCGCCACGGTGGACACCAGACGCACGGCTCGCGGGCCAACTTCTCCGGCCGCTGGTTCACGCCGGTTTCCTACCAGGTAGAGATGGCCGGCGAGCGCATCGACTACGACCTGCTCCGGGAATCGGCGATGTTCCACAAGCCACGGATCCTCGTCGCCGGGGGATCGGGGTATTCGCGACACATCGACTTCGCCGCGATGCGGTCGATTGCCGACGAGGTGGGGTGTGTGCTGTGGATTGATGCCGCGCACATTGCGGGCCTCTCCATTGCGGGGATCGGACCGTCGCCGACCGATTTCGCCGACGTCGTGACCGTCTCCACCCAGAAGATCATGCGCGGCCCGCGCGGCGGGGTGATTCTCGCCCGCGCCGAGCATGCTGACGCGCTCAGCCGTGCGGTGTACCCGTTTCTGCAGGGCGGCCCGAATATGGCGGCGATCGCAGCCAAGGCCGTCGCGTTCGCAGAGTCGTCCACTCCGGCGTATCGGGAGTATGCGCAGCAGGTCGTCGCGAATGCATCGGCGCTGGCGGCACGACTCGTCGAGGGGGGGATGCGGGTGGTCTCCGGGGGTACCGACAATCACCTGGCCGTCGTCGACGTGACCCGATCGGGCCTGTCTGGGCGTGCGGCCGCGGACGCGCTCGCGGCGGCCGGGATTGTCGTCGACAAGGCGGTCCTGCCGTTCGACCCGGCGCCGGTGGCACAGGGGTCGGCGATCCGGGTCGGCACGCCGACGGTGACCGCGAATGGGCTGGGGGTCGACGACATGGTCGTGCTGGCGGACCGGATCCTCGACGTCCTGGCAGGTGCGAAGCAGTGATCGAGCTGGTGGCGACGACCTCGGGGATCAGCTCCTCCGGGACCGGCGTACCGCTGCGCGAACTCGTGCTTGTCGGCTCGACCGCGACCGCGGTCACCTTCCTGGCAACCTCGTTGGTCCGGGTCTTCGCGATCCGCGTCGGCGCGGTCGCCGTGCCGCGCGCGCGCGACGTCCACGTGATCCCGACGCCCCGTCTCGGCGGGATTGGCATGTTCCTCGGCGCCGTCGCGGCGATCGCGCTGGCCGCGCAGCTGCCCGCGCTCAACCGGGGTTTCGCCTATACGCCGGACATGATGGCGGTCATCGTCTCCGGGCTGGTGATCGTGCTGGTCGGGGTGATCGACGACCGGTGGGGTCTGGACGCGCTGACCAAGTTCGTCGGACAGCTCACCGCGGCGGGGGTACTCGTCATCATGGGGGTCAGCTGGAATGTCATCTATATTCCGTTTGGCAACATCGGGACGCTGACCCTTGATCCATTGCAGGCCGGTCTGCTGACCGTGGTGATCACCGTTGCCACGATCAACGCGATCAACTTCGTCGACGGCCTCGACGGCCTCGCCGCCGGCTTGGGGCTGATCGCCGCACTCGCGATCTGCCTGTTCTCCCTGGGCCAGTTGCGCGACCTCGGCGGCGACTCGAGTTCGTACCCACCGGCACTGATCACCATTGCCCTTGCCGGCGCCTGCCTGGGGTTCCTGCCGCACAACTTCAGCCCGGCCCGCATCTTCATGGGTGATTCCGGCGCGATGCTGATCGGTCTGATGCTGGCGGCGGCATCGACGAGCGCGTCGGGGCGCCGGGCACCGAACGCGTATGGAACGGCCGATGTGTTCACTCTGCTGTCGCCGTTGATCCTCGTCGCGGCCATCATGTTCATTCCCATGCTCGACATGCTGATGGCGGTCGTGCGGCGCACCCGGGCCGGCGTGGGCTTCTACACGCCTGACAAGATGCACCTGCATCATCGGCTACTCGAGATCGGGCATTCGCAGTCGCGAGTGGCGCTGCTGATCTACCTGTGGGTCGGCGTGCTGGCCCTGTCGGTGTCGGCGAGCACGGTCGTGCCGCTGCGCGTAGTCGGGCCGATTTTTGCCACCGGACTCCTCGTGGCGCTGACCTTCACATTCCTGCCGCGCATTGTCGCGGTGTTCCGCGGTTCACCGGCGGGCCATCCGCCGGCCTAACGGATCGGGGATTGGCTGCCGGCGCGGCGGGGACGCTAGCCTGTGCGCATGGCTGATGACACCCCCGACATCGTTCGCGCCACCACCGATCCGCTCGGAGCGCTCAGGGCCGGGCTGCGCTACGGCTCGATCGGCCTGGTCCTCTTGACCGTGCTGGGCCTGGCGGTTTGGGTGCCGGTGGCGGGCAAGCCCGGGCTCTGGGGCGTGCTGGTGGGTGCCGCCGTCGGCGGCGGGTTCATCCTGGTGACGATTGTCGTGGTGCTCTGCACCGCTCACCTGCCGCCGACGACATCGCTGTACATCATCATGGGGTCGTGGTTCCTGAAGATGGTTGCGGTAATCGTGCTGACGGGGCTCATCAAGAACATGGGGTTCTACGACAAAGGTGCGCTCGTCAGCATGCTTGTCGGCGCCATCGTGGTGGTGCTCGGCGCGGAGTTCTACGGCGTGCTGCGCACCCGGGTGCCCTACGTCGACGAGGTGCCGGGCAAGTAGTGCAGACCGCCGACCTGCTACTACACCGCGTCGTAGACATGTCCGGCGAACCAATTGGACCCCGGTGATTACGTACCTGAGCAGGACTTGATAAAGTTCTGATCACACCAAACAGGAGACGGCCGCCCCCGGTTGCGCATCGCGCACCCGATCAGCGTCAGATTCTGCTTGCGTCCCGCCAACCGCGGGACAGTCCGATCGAACCCGCATCGCGACCGCGATCGACGGGCCCGACCACGGGAGAGAACGCTGATCAACGTCTTCTTGGCCGATTCCAGTGGACAGTTCAAGCCGCCGACGCTGGACGACTTCTTTCCCCCGCAGGTTCTCTTCGAGGGCACGCCGTTCGCGCTCGACCGGCTCATGCTCATCCGCCTCGGCGTCGTCATCGTGCTGTCGCTGTTCTTCATGATCGCGATGCGCAGCCCCAAGCTCGTCCCGCGCGGGATCCAGAACGTCGGCGAGAGCATGCTCGATTTCGTCCGCGTCCAGATCGCTGAGGAAATCCTGGGCAAGGAGAACGGGCGCAAGTACCTGACGATCATCGCGACGATCTTCTTCGCGACGATCTTCTTGAACCTGACCTCGATCATCCCCTTCCTGAACATCTCGTCGAACGCCCGCATCGGATTCCCGATGGTGATGGCCGCGGCCGCCTACATCACCTATCTGTGGGTCGGCTTCAGCAAGTATGGCTTCTTCGGCTTTATCAAGGCCTCGACTGTGCTGCCCGGCGTTCCGCTGCCGATTCACTTCCTGTTGATCCCGATCGAGTTCATCTCGACCTTCATCCTGCGGCCGTTCACGCTCACCGTCCGTCTCATGGCCAATATGCTGGCCGGCCACATCATGCTGGTGCTGTTCTTCTCGGCCACCCAGTTCTTCTTCTTCGAGGCAAAGAACTGGATGGCGGTCTTCGGACTCCCGGCGCTGGTCGTCGGCGTCGCGTTCACCTTCTTCGAACTCTTGGTGATCGCCCTGCAGGCCTACATCTTCGCGCTGTTGACCGCGGTCTACATCGACCAGTCGATTCACGCGGACTCGCACTGACCACCCTGACCAACGACAACTGAGAACCTGACTACTCATCCGCCCGGATGAGAAGCCATTTAGAAAGGGAATTCACAAGATGAGCTACATCGCCCAGACTCTGGCCGAGACCAGCGAAATCACCGGTAAAGGCTTCGGTGCCATCGGCTACGGCCTCGCCGCCATCGGCCCCGGCATCGGCGTGGGTATCGTGGCCGGCAAGGCCATCGAGGGCATCGCGCGTCAGCCCGAGTTGTCCGGCCAGATCCGCACCACCATGTTCCTGGGCATCGCACTGTCCGAGGCACTGGCGCTGATCGGTATCGTCGCCGGCTTCATCTTCTGATCGACGTATCACCATGATCAACGCCACCGAACTGACGCTGCACCTCGCAGCGGAGGGCGGCGAGAAGCACAATCCGCTTCTGCCGCACACCTATGACATCGTCTGGTCGCTGGTCGCGTTCGCCATTGTCTTCTTCGTGTTCTGGAAGTTCGTCCTCCCGCGCTATCAGCAGGTGCTTGACGAGCGGCGCGACGCGATCGAGGGCGGTCTTGAGCGCGCCGAGGCAACGCAGGCAGCGGCGAACGCCGAGCTCACGGCGTACCGCGAGAAGCTCGCCGGTGCCCGCGAGGAGGCTGCCGCCATCCGTGACGACGCGCGTGCCCAGGGGCAGCAGATCGTCGCAGACGCCACCGCGACCGCACAGGCGGAGAGCGATCGGATCGTTGCCGCCGGCAACCAGCAGCTGGAGGCTTCGCGCCAGCAGGTGGTCTCCGAGCTTCGCGGCGACGTCGGCAAGATGTCGATCGACCTGGCCGAGAAGTTGGTCGGGGAGTCGCTCGGCGACACCGCCAAGCAGTCGGCCACGGTTGACCGCTTCCTCGCCGAGATCGACAGCTCCAAGTAGCTGGTCGGCGCAGGACAACGAGACAGGAACGAAGAGGTAGATGTACGCAGCATCCTCACGCGAGGCCCTCGCCGGTGCGCGCACCGCGCTGGAACCGGTGACCGATTCGGCCGGCACCGCCGCCACCACCGGTGACGAACTGCTGGCGGTGTCCCGGCTGCTCGGCACCAACCGGGAGCTGCTGACCACTCTCACCGAGGCGGCGGTACCGCCGGCCGAGCGTGCCGCAGTCGCCCGTGCCGTCTTTGCGGGCAAGGTCGCCGAGGGGACCGGCGGGGTTGTCGCCGCTGCGGCGGGCGGTCAATGGTCCACCTCTGCCGATCTGATCTCCGGACTGCACGACCTCGGGGTCGAGGCGCTGCTGCGCTCGGCCGCGGCCGCCGGTGACGGCGACACGGTCGAGGACGAGTTGTTCCGGCTCGGTCGCATCGTCGCCGGTGACGCCAAGCTCGAGCAGGCGCTGTCGGACCGGGCCCGCTCGGCGACGGACCGCGTGGCACTCTTGCGGTCGCTCATCGCCGGCAAGGTGAACCCGGTGACCGAGAAGCTGTCGCTGGACACGATTGAGCGGTCGGACCTGAAGCCGGCCGACGCCCTGGCCGCGCTGGCCGATACGGCGGCCGCCATCAGCGGTCGGCGAGTCGCACACGTTCGCGCGGCGGCGGAGTTGTCTGATGCTCAGCGGCAGCGGTTGGCCGACGACCTCGAGGCGGACTTCGGCTCGCCGGTCACCCTTCACATCGACATCGACCCCGCCCTGCTGGGCGGCGTCGTGGTCCGCGTCGGCAACGAGCAGATCGACGGCAGCCTCGCCGGCAAGTTCGCCGCGGTGCGGCGCGGCCTGCGCTAACCGGCACCCACTACCCCACACGAAACCTTGATCGACACCCGATCACAGAGCCAGGAAGAGTAAGCACATGGCGGAGTTGACCATCTCCTCCGATGAGATTCGGAGCGCGCTCAGTACGTACACCAAGGAGGTGGACACGTCTGCCACCCGCGAAGAGGTTGGCACGGTCGTGGACACCGGCGACGGCATTGCCCATGTGAGTGGCCTGCCCGGCGCCATGGCGAACGAGCTGCTGGAGTTCGCCGGCGGAATCCGCGGTGTCGCACTCAACCTCGACCTCGACGCGGTGGGCACCGTGATCTTGGGCGACTACGAGAACATCGAAGAGGGCCAGGAGGTCAAGCGGACCGGCAACGTGCTGTCGGTGCCGGTCGGCGACGACTTCCTCGGCCGCGTCATCGATCCGCTCGGCGCGCCGATCGACGGCCTGGGCCCGATCGAGGCCGAGGAGAATCGCGTCCTCGAGTTGCAGGCGGCCTCGGTGCTCGAGCGCCAGCCCGTCGAGGAGTCGCTCGCCACCGGCATCAAGGCAATCGATTCGATGACGGCGATCGGTCGCGGCCAGCGCCAGCTGATCATCGGCGACCGCAAGACCGGGAAGACCGCGGTCTGCATCGACGCCATCCTGAACCAGAAGGACAACTGGAAGTCGGGCGACCCGGACAAGCAGGTCCGCTGCATCTACGTGGCGATCGGCCAGAAGGGCTCGACCATCGCGGCAGTCAAGACCGCGCTCGAAGAGGCCGGCGCGATGGAGTACACGACCATCGTCGCGGCCCCCGCATCGGATTCGGCCGGTTTCAAGTGGCTCGCTCCCTACACCGGGTCGGCCCTGGGTCAGCACTGGATGTACGCGGGCAAGCACGTTCTGATCGTGTTTGACGACCTGTCGAAGCAGGCCGAGGCCTACCGCGCGATCTCGCTGCTGTTGCGTCGGCCGCCGGGCCGCGAGGCATACCCCGGTGACGTCTTCTACCTGCACTCGCGCTTGCTGGAGCGTTGTGCGAAGCTCTCCGACGAGATGGGCGGTGGCTCGATGACCGGCCTGCCGATCATCGAGACCAAGGCCAACGACGTCTCCGCGTTCATTCCGACGAACGTCATCTCGATCACCGACGGCCAGGTCTTCCTGGAGTCGGACCTGTTCAACAAGGGTGTTCGCCCGGCTATCAACGTCGGCATCTCGGTGTCGCGCGTCGGTGGTGCGGCGCAGACCAAGGGCCTCAAGAAGGTCTCTGGCTCACTGCGGCTGGAGCTCGCGCAGTTCCGCGAGCTGGAGGCTTTCTCGGCCTTTGCGTCTGATCTCGACGCAGCGTCGAAGGCGCAGCTCGAGCGCGGTGCGCGCTGGGTGGAGCTGCTGAAGCAGGACCAGTACAGCCCGGTCGCGGTCGAGGACCAGATCGTGTCGCTCTACCTCTGTGGTGAGGGCTTCATGGACTCGGTTCCCGTCGCCGACATTCGCCGCTTCGAGAGCGAGCTGCTCGGCGACCTGCACCACAGTGCGGCCGGCGTCTACCGCAATATCGCCGGTGGCGGTGCATTGAGCAGTGACGACATTGCCGCCCTGACCACGGCGACGAACAACTTCAAAGAGGGCTTCGTCGCCAGCGACGGCAGCCGTGTCGTCAACGAACCCGAGGCCTCGGCCCTCGACGCCGACGAGGTCGAGTCCGAGACCATCCGGGTGACCAAGAAGAAGAAGTAGGCAATGGCAACCATTCGGGAGCTGCGCGGGCGGATCCGGTCGATTCAGTCGACCAAGAAGATCACTAAGGCGCAGGAACTGATCGCGACTTCGCGGATCACCAAGGCGCAAGCCCGGGTGGCCGCGGCGCGACCGTACGCGCAGGAGATCACCAAGGTGGTCACCACGCTGGCCAGCGCATCGGTGTCGCTGGACTCCCCGCTGCTCACGGCGCGGGAGAACCCGCGCCGTGCGGCGATCTTGGTCGTCACCTCCGATAGCGGCCAGTGCGGCGGCTACAACTCCAATGTGCTGCGCGAGACCGAAGAGTTGATCTCGCTGTTGCGCTCGGAGGGCAAAGAACCGGTGCTCTACGTGATGGGCCGCAAGGGAGTGGGTTACTACACGTTCCGCGACCGCCCAATCGTGGCGAGCTGGACGGGGTTCTCCCAGCAGCCGGTGTTCGCCGACATCAGCGGTGCGATCAAGCATCTCGTCGACGCCTTCCTGGCTGGGTCGGAGGAGCGGGTCGTCCTCGACGATCGTGAGATCGACGGCTACGACGAACTGCACGTCGTCTTCACCCGCTTCGTGTCGATGCTGAACCAGCGTCCGACGGTGCGCCGGATGGCGCCGATTGACGTCGAGTTTGAAATCGAACAGTTGAACATGGGCGATGACATCCTCGACACCGAGTCCGGTGCCGAGGTCGGGCCCGAGATTGAGTTCGAGCCCGAGGCCAAGGAACTGCTGGACGCGCTGCTGCCCCGCTACGTGGCGTCGCGCATCTTTGCTGCGTTGCTCGACTCGGCGGCGTCGGAGAATGCGGCACGTCGGACCGCCATGAAGGCGGCCACCGATAACGCCACCGAGCTCGAGAAGACGCTGTCCCGTCAGGCCAACCAGGCCCGCCAGGCCCAGATCACGCAGGAGATCAGCGAGATCGTCGGCGGCGTCGAAGCCCTGGCCCACTGAAGCCCACGACTACCGAAGAAAGAGAAACAACCATGACCGCAGCAGTAACCGCAGACAGCGCGGGCGCTTCGTCGGCCGCCGGGGTGGGCCGCGTCGCTCGCGTGATCGGCCCCGTCGTCGACGTGGAGTTCCCCCGCGGCGCGATTCCAGAATTGTTCAACGCACTGCACTGTGAGATCACCCTCGAGGCAGTGGCCAAGACCCTGACCCTCGAAGTCGCGCAGCATCTCGGCGACAACGTTGTGCGCACGGTTTCCATGCAGCCGACTGACGGCCTGGTCCGCGGTGCCCCGGTGAGCGATACCGGCAAGCCCATCTCGGTGCCCGTCGGCGATGTGGTCAAGGGCCACGTGTTCAACGCGCTCGGCGACTGCCTGGACGCCCCGGGCACCGGCCGCGACGGTGAGCAGTGGGGCATCCACCGCAAGCCCCCAGCCTTTGACCAGCTCGAGGGCAAGACCGAGATTCTCGAGACCGGCATCAAGGTGATCGACCTGCTGACGCCGTACGTCAAGGGCGGGAAGATCGGCCTGTTCGGCGGCGCCGGCGTCGGCAAGACCGTTCTGATCCAGGAGATGATCACCCGTATCGCTCGCGAGTTCGCCGGTACCTCGGTGTTCGCCGGCGTCGGTGAGCGCACCCGTGAGGGTACCGACCTCCACCTCGAAATGGAGGAGATGGGCGTGCTCCAGGACACCGCGCTGGTGTTCGGCCAGATGGATGAGCCGCCGGGGACGCGTATGCGCGTCGCCCTGTCGGCCCTGACCATGGCCGAGTACTTCCGCGATGTCCAACACCAGGACGTGTTGCTGTTCATCGACAACATCTTCCGCTTCACCCAGGCCGGTTCGGAGGTCTCGACGCTGTTGGGCCGGATGCCCTCGGCGGTCGGCTACCAGCCGACCCTGGCCGACGAGATGGGTGAGCTGCAGGAGCGCATCACGTCGACGAAGGGCCGCTCGATCACCTCACTGCAGGCGATCTACGTGCCCGCCGACGACTACACCGACCCGGCGCCGGCGACGACGTTCGCCCACCTCGACGCGACCACCGAGCTCTCCCGCCCGATTTCGCAGCTGGGCATCTACCCCGCGGTGGACCCGCTGACCTCGACGTCGCGCATCCTCGAGGCCTCGATCGTCGGTGAGGAGCACTTCCGCGTCGCCAACGAGGTGAAGCGAATCCTGCAGAAGTACAAGGAACTGCAGGACATCATCGCGATCCTGGGTATGGACGAGCTGTCCGAAGAGGACAAGGTCACCGTCCAGCGCGCCCGTCGTATCCAGAAGTTCTTGGGCCAGAACTTCCTCGTCGCCGAGAAGTTCACCGGTCAGAAGGGATCGGTCGTGCCGCTGTCGGACACCATCGAGGCCTTCGACCGCGTGTGCAAGGGTGAGTTCGACCACCTGCCGGAGCAGGCGTTCAACAGCTGTGGCGGACTCGACGATGTCGAGGCCGCGGCAGCCAAGATCGCCGGGAAGTAGCGGTCGAAGATGGCGGACAAGAGCTTCCGGGTGGAGGTCGTCTCGGCCGACGAACGGCTGTACTCCGGTGATGCGACGATGCTCGTCGCCCAGACGACCGACGGTGAGATCGGTGTGCTGGCCGGTCACGCGCCTCTCCTCGGCCAGTTGACCGAGGGTGGCTACATCGCCATCACCGAGGCTGACGGTAGCCGTCGGGTCGCAGCTGTGACCGGTGGGTTCCTGTCGGTGTCGGCTGATGTCGTGACGATCCTCGCCGAGAGTGCCGAGTGGGCGCATACGGTCGACGTGGCCGCCGAGACGGCGGCGCTCGATGCCGCCGAGCCGGGCAGCGCCGCCCATCACCTCGCGAAATCCCGGCTCTCCGCGGCCGCCGCGCTAGCCAGGTAGTCGTGATCCTCACCAATCGCCCGCGAAGGTGTTCGTCGCCTTCCGGGCGATTGGTGTTTGACGGGTATTCCGCGTGGGTGGCGGCGCGGCCGTGATCGCCTGGTTGGTGCTGGTCGTCGTCGTGGTGGTCTTGGCTGTCGCGGTGGGCGTGCTGTACCGCCTGTTGGAGGTCCGCCGGGCCGGGACGCCCGTATTGCTACGGCCGATTCCAGCTCCGGAGGATCGCGGGTGGCGCCACGGGTCGGTCCACTACGGCGAGAACAGCCTCGTGTACTACCGGCTGGTGACCTTCTGGTGGGGCCCGACGGTGCGGCTGATCCGCAGCTCGATCTCGGTCGTCGGGCAGCGTCAGCCACGCGGCACGGAACGCGAGATCCTCGATGGGTTGGTCATCGTCGAACTCGCTCCGGGCGCGGACGACGGCGGCCGTGGCTATGAACTGGGGCTCACGCGCGACGCGCTCACCGCGTTTCAGAGCTGGCTGGAGTCGGCGCCCCCGGAGCGCGCCCGGCGAGCGGAGCGCTGAACGCGCAGTTCGGCGTTGTCGTCGGCTACGGGTTCGGGCGCGTGCGGTTGCCGCCGGGGACCCACTTGACGTCGCCGGCCGGGCCGGCGGCCACCCGCGCCAGGATGAACAGCAGATCCGAGAGCCGGTTGAGGTATTTCGCCGGAAGTGTCGATGTGTCTTCTGGGTGGCCGTCGATGGCCGCCCAGGCTGAGCGCTCGGCCCGACGCGTAATCGTCCGCGCCTGGTGCAGGAGCGCTGATCCGGCGGTTCCGCCGGGCAGGATGAACGAGTCCAGGGCCGGCAGGTTCTCACCGAAGGCGTCGCACCACTGCTCCAGCGCGTCGATGTAGGACTGTTCGATGCGCAATGGCGGGTACTTGGGGCTGGGAACGACCGGCGTGGCGAGGTCGGCCCCCGCGTCGAACAGGTCGTTCTGCACCGTCGCGAGGACCTCGGTCACCGGAGTTGGCAGACTGCCCATGGTCAGTGCCATGCCGATGGCGGCGTTCGCCTCATCGCAGTCGGCGTAGGCGACGACGCGCAGATCGTTCTTGGCGACTCGCGAGAAGTCGGAGAGCCCGGTGGTCCCGTCGTCGCCGGTGCGGGTGTAAATGCGGGTGAGGTGGACGGCCATGCCTTCACGGTAGTGGATAGGCTATGAGGGTGAGTGATCGTTTTCTCGTGTCCGGCGGCGCCCGACTGTCCGGCGAGGTCCAGGTGACCGGCGCCAAGAACAGTGTTTTGAAGCTGATGGCGGCCGCACTGCTGGCCGAGGGGACGACCGTTCTGACCAATGCTCCCGATATCGCCGACGTTCCGCTGATGGCGGACGTCCTGCGCGGCCTGGGCGCGACGGTGACCCTGGACGCCGCGACGGTGACCATCGAGTCGCCGGCTGAGCCCAGCTTCCACGCCGATTTCGACGCGGTGAAGCAGTTCCGGGCCTCGGTCTGCGTGCTCGGGCCGCTGATGGCGCGCTGCCGCCGGGCCGTCGTCGCGTTGCCCGGTGGGGATGCGATCGGCTCGCGGCCGCTCGACATGCACCAGGCCGGGCTGCGTGCGATGGGGGCGCACAGTTCGATCGAGCACGGTTGCGTTGTCGCGTCGGCGGAGCGGCTGACCGGCGCGCCGATCGCCTTGGAGTTCCCCTCGGTCGGCGCGACCGAGAATATCTTGATGGCCGCGGTTCTCGCCGACGGCGAGACAACGGTCGACAACGCGGCGCGCGAGCCGGAGATCGTCGACCTGTGCGAGATGCTCACGCAGATGGGTGCCCAGATCGACGGAGCGGGTACGTCGACGCTCACGGTGACCGGGGTCCGGGAACTGAAGCCGACCACCCATCGCGTCGTCGGCGACCGGATCGTTGGGGCGACGTGGGGGATTGCCGCGGCGATGACACGCGGTGACGTCACGGTGCGGGGTGTCGCGCCGCAACACCTGTCGCTGGTGCTGACCAAGCTCGCCGATGCCGGTGCGAAGGTCGATTGGTTTGACGATGGCTTCCGCGTTCAGCAGGAGGCGCGACCGGTGGCGATCAACGTATCGACCTTGCCCTACCCGGGATTCCCGACCGATCTGCAGCCGATGGTCATCGGGCTGGCGACGATCGCCGACGGAATGTCGGTGGTGACCGAGAATGTCTTCGAGGCGCGATTCAGGTTTGTCGAGGAAATGGTTCGCCTCGGCGCCGACGCCCGCACCGATGGCCATCACGCGGTCATCCGCGGCGTGGCACAACTGTCCAGCGCACCGGTGTGGTCGTCTGATATCCGGGCCGGTGCCGGGTTGGTGCTGGCCGGACTGGTCGCCGACGGGGTGACCGAGGTTTACGACGTCGAGCACATCGACCGCGGGTACCCGGACTTCGTGGCGCAGCTGCGCTCGCTTGGTGGTTCCATCGAGCGGGTCAGCGGTTGACCGGGCGGTCCACCTAGCCGGTTGGACAGGTGCGCCGCCTAGCCCGATGGGCTGATGCTGTGCGCCACCGGTCAGGCCCCCTTGTCGTCCCGCGCTGGTGCGAACACTCTGGATGTGTCCGAAAACACACGTCCGAGTTCGAGCCAAGGAGACTGCACGATGGCCATCGAGATGAACCAGATCTGGGACTTCCCGATCAAAGAATTCCACCCCTTCCCCAAGGCCAAGCTCGGCGTCGGCGCGCACGACATGATCGGCGTCGAGGCCAAGGATCTCGGGATGTCGCGCGTCCTGTTGATGACCACCGGTCTTCGCGGCTCGGGGATCATCGACGAGCTCAAGGGCAAGATCGAGTATCAGGGTGTCGACGTCGTGCTCTTCGACGAGGTCGAGTCCAACCCCAAGGACTACAACTGTATGGATGCCGCTGCGCGGTACCAGTCGGAGAAATGCGATGGCATCATCTCCGTCGGTGGCGGGTCCAGCCACGATGCCGCCAAGGGCGCGCGCATGGTCATCGCCCACGACGGCCGTAACATCAACGAGTTCGAGGGCTTCTCCAAGGCCACCAACAAGGAGAACCCGAGGCACATCGCCGTGTCGACGACGGCCGGCACCGGGTCGGAGACGTCGTGGGCCTACGTCATCACCGACACGTCCGACATGGAGCACCCCCACAAATGGGTGGCCTTCGACGACACCTGCCTCGTCGACCTGGCGATGGATGACCCGCTGCTGTACTACTCGTGCCCCGAGCACTTCACCGCCTTCTGCGGCTTCGACGTGCTCGCGCACTGCAGTGAGCCCTACGTGTCGCGCCTGGATTTCGCGCCGTCGCTGGGCAATGCGAAGTACGCGATCGAGCTGATCCGGGACCACCTGCGCACCGCGGTCTACGAGCCGCACAACCTTGAGGCGCGCACGGGGATGATGCATGCCCAATACATCGCCGCGCAGGCCTTCAACTCCGGCGGCCTCGGCCTGATCCACTCGCTGTCACACGCGTTCAGCGCGTTCTATGACAGCCACCACGGTCTGAACAATGCGATTGCCCTCCCGCGTGTCTGGGAATACAACCTGCCCGCCCGCTACGAGCGGTTCGCCGACATCGCCACGCTGCTCGGCGTGAACACCACCGGCATGTCCACGGTGCAGGCCGCCGATGCCGCGGTCGAGGAGGCGATCCGCATCTCCAAGGACGTCGGCATCCCGGACAACTTCGGGCAGCTCAATGTCAACAGCTATGAGAAGAACCAGATGAACACCGGCAAGTACGCCGGCAAGGGCGAGGGCGTCGACACCTCGGAGGAGCAGATCAGGGCGATCTCCGAGCACATGATGGGCGATTGGTGTACGCCGGGCAACCCGCGCACCTGCACCGTCGAGTCGATGATTCCGATGGTTCGCCACGCCATGGTCGACAGCTACTGACACCGCGCGCGACTGCCGGGCCCGCTCCTCCTGGGCCCGGCAGCCGCTTCGCCCACCTGCCACGCACATCACCTGCCGTTTCGAGGACCAGAAATGCCCGACTCATCCGCTTCCACTTCGGCATCGACTTTCGCCACCCCCGCTGACCTTGCCGCAGCACTGGCCGACCAGGGCTACCTGGTCTCGGATGACCTCGCGGTGGTGTTGCACCTGGCCACCCTGTTGGAACGTCCGCTGCTGCTGGAGGGTCCCGCTGGCGTCGGCAAGACCGAACTGGCCAAGGCCTTGGCGGCCGCGGCTGGGCGTGAGCTGATTCGTTTGCAGTGCTACGAGGGACTCGACGACTCGCGTGCCCTATACGAGTGGGACTATGCGCGGCAACTGTTGCACGTTCAGATGCTGCGCGATCGGATCAGCGCCGAACTGGCCGCCTATGACACCCTCGGGGCGGCGTCGGCGGCATTGGCCCGTACGGAGGTCGGCGTCTATACCGAAGACTTCCTGGTGCCGCGGCCGCTGCTCGCGGCGATCATGTCTGAGCAGCCCACCGTGCTGCTGGTCGATGAGATCGACCGCACGGACGAGGCGATGGAGGCGGTGATGCTTGAGGTGTTGGCCGAACGGCAAGTGACTGTTCCCGAGCTGGGCACCTTCGCCGCGCGTTCAGCGCCCTGGGTCATCCTCACCTCCAACGACACCCGCGAATTGTCCCCGGCGCTCAAGCGGAGGTGCCTGCATTTCCAGGTGGGCTATCCGGACGCCGAGCGCGAGCGGCGCATCGTTGCGGTGCGCGCTCCCGACATCGAAGAGTCAGTGATCGCCGAGGTCGTCGACCTGGCGCGCCAACTCCGTGAGCTGCCGTTGCGGAAGAGTCCGTCAATCGCCGAGGTCATCGACGCCGCACGTGCGGCGGCCCGACTGGCGGAGCAACGCGGCCAGGACGGCCTCGGTGAACATCGGGCGGACCTGATCGGCGGGCAAGATCCCGCGCTGATGTCGCTGCTGGTGAAGTTCGGTACCGACCTTGAACACGTGCGCCGAGCCCTGGGCGCCGACTCTGTCGACGGTGAACGGATCACCGTGGGAGTCGACGGCAGCAGTCCGGGTGGCACGGTCACCGAGCGGGCCTTCGGTGCTGGCCGGGCCCGTAGCGCAGCTCGGGGCTGAGGTGACGCCGGTGGGCGCCACTCGCCCCGCCCCGGCGGGCAATGAGCAGATCCTGGCGCAGCTGGCTGTGGCGTTTGGGTCGGTGCTGCGGGCGCTCTCGGTCGCCGTCTCACCGGCCGAGGTGATCGAGATCCGTCGGGTGCTCGACATCGTCGGCGGTGCCGACCTGGTCCAGTTGCAGAACGCGTTGCGCAGTGTGACCGTGAAGTACTCCTA